>CESQ01122719.1_pt1 | contig 64255 bp, 54 predicted proteins | sample 361401 | NCBI WGS metagenome assembly CESQ01 (sample SAMEA2622119, study PRJEB7988) | marine metagenome | isolation source: saline water (ENVO:00002010), including | reverse complement strand
CCTGCGTGACAGGCAGGCGTAAACTCCAGACTTTACCACGCCCCCGTGTATTATTAAATAATACCAATACTTTATACTTCTTGGATTTATTTTAATTTTTTATTGTCTAAATTAAATATTTTGAATAACCGTATGTATATTAAGATATTCCTTAGTGAAGTTTTATAATTTATTTAAATATTTTTTTAGATTTATAATACTCCAGTTTCTTTTGACTGGATTAACTATTTGGTATTTTGACAAATATCTCATAGGTGATTATTTTGATGGCTACATAATTATAAGGGATAATCTTTTACAAGATAGAGACAGGTTCTATCCATTTGTATCTAATGATTATATAAAAATTGATATTTATTTAGCTTTATTTGTTTTTGTATTCTTAGTTTTTTTGTATCTGTCTAAATTTTATTCTTATGTAAATGAACTTACTTTTACAGCAAACAAAAGTTTATTTGATGAATTTTTGTCAATCTATTTAATTTGGACAGCAAGTTACTTAAGTTTTTTACAAATTTTTAGATTTGATTCGATATCTAGAGGATATTTAATAATTTTTACTTTTATAGTCCCCATTTTTTTAGTTGCTTTTAGAAATAGTGAATTTATTTCTAGTTTTTTAGGAAGGAACCCAACAAAAGAAAATTATATAACTTTTAATCTTGATCAAGACTCAATCTTTAGAGAGCTAAGATTACTTTCTTTTAGAAATAATTTAGCTGATTATGAATCAGAGAAAAAAAATGATTATAACTTTTATAAAAAAGCGATAGAAACATTTAATAAAAAGAATGAAACAAATTTAATAGTTTTAGACTTTTCTAATTTGAAATCTATTCCAATAAATTTTGAAAGATATTTGTTGAATTTAAATAAAAAAATATTAATAATTACAGACACAGAGTTTCAATTTAATACACAATTGATATATAGAAATGAAATGATATCAAATAAATCTGTTTTTTATATAAATAATGATATTCAATATGGATCTAAATATATTTCAAAAAGACTATTAGATATTATATTTATTATATTATTTGGAGTTGTCTTTATTCCAGTAGCACTTCTTACTTCATTGTACATTTTAATTTTAGACGGTTATCCAATAGTAATTAAGCAAACAAGGGTTGGTTTACATGGAAAGAACTTTGGAATGTTTAAATTTAGAACCATGAAAAAAAATTCTCATCTTGATAGAAAAGACTTGAAAGAACTTAATGAACATGGAGGACCTCTTTTCAAAATAGAAGATGATCCAAGAATTATTAGAGGCGCTAAATTTTTAAGAAAATATAGTCTTGATGAAATACCTCAGCTTATTAATGTGATAAGAGGTGAAATGTCTATGGTGGGCCCAAGGCCACTATTCCCTGAAGACAATGCTCATTTTAATGAGCATTACATTAGGAGACTAAATGTATTGCCGGGAATTACAGGTCTACTACAAATAAATGAAAGAAACACGGATGATTTTAATATTTGGTATAAATATGATTTAGAATATATTGAAAATTGGTCCATACTTCTAGATTTAAAGATAATATTTAAAACCCCGTTTTCTATCCTTAGTTCAAAAATAGTTGGAAAATAAGAAATGAATAAATTTAGTTCTAAATTAAGAATTTTTTATCAAGATCTTGCTAAGGTTTCTAAACTTACAAAAACTAATAATAAAAAGTTAAAAATACTATCACTAGCAGTAATTCTTAATCTGATGGTTTTCTTTGATATTTTAATAATTCTATATTTTTCTAGTTTCTTTTCATCTGATACTCAGTATGAGAATTCCCTTATTACTTATTTTATTGATAGACCACATTTTTTACCAATTTTTGTTCTTCTAAGATTTCTTTCAATATTTTTAGAGAAAGTTATAACAACCAATTTACAAATTGATATTGAAAGAAACTTAAGAATATATTTAATTGAGGAGGTTTTTAAGAGGGGGAATGTATCAATTTCAGATGCTTATTATTACATTAATACTTTATGTTCCCAAGTTGGAGGTTTTTATTCTACCCTTGCAGCATTTTTTGGAAGCATAATTCAAATACTTGCATTTACTGTTTACCTTCTTTTTACAAACTTTCAAACCGTTTTAATTTTTTCTATTGGCAGCATATTGTTGTTTATTCCAACTTTATATCTAACAAAACAAGGAAGGAAATTTGCTCACATTGCTTACGAGTATGGACAAGATATAAGTAGTGATGTAGAGAAAATTCTTGATAATTTATTTTTAATTAAAATACTCAAACAGGTTAACTCAGAAATTGATAAATTTCATAAAAATCTTAAAGGTTTTTATGCTGCACGATTAAATGATATAAAAGTTGGGACAGCAAGTACTCTTATGCCAAACTTTTTTACACTTTTTTTACTATCTATACTTCTTGTATTTTTTAACTTTGTTAGTTTTTTGACCCTTGACTTTATAGGAATATTACTTAGGCTTTTTCAGTCACTAGGAATTTTTAATAGAAATATACACACTGTATCTGCTTTTCATGTGTATCTTGAAAAGTTGTATGAGATTGAACAGAACAAGGAATTAGTCTTTTCAGAGAATTACAATCAAAGAGAATTCAAAGACGAATCTATAGCTGTAGAATTTAAAAATGTAGATTTTAAATATCTTGGTTCCCAAGACCTATTATTTAAAGATATAAATTTAGAAATTTATAAAGGTAAGCATACAATAATCACAGGCTTTAATGGTTCCGGAAAAAGTACATTACTAGGACTTATTTCAGGAATTTTCTATCCATTAAAGGGAAACGTCAATGTATATACAAACAAGTTAGGATATGTAAGTGCTTCACCATTAATTTTAAACTCAGATATAAGAACTAACTTATTATATGGAATTGAAGACAAAGATATAGATGACAAAATTTTACTGGACTATCTTTATGAGTTTAAACTTTTTAGTGAAGAAAAAGATTTTGATTTAAATAAAACTGTTAATAATAAAACACTTTCAATGGGGCAAATGCAAAAGATTTCATTTATTAGAGCCCTTGTTTCTGGTGTAGAGCTTCTTGTCTTAGATGAATCAACATCAAACTTAGATAGTGAAACAAAGTCTTTAATTTATGAAATATTGAAGAACAAAAATTTAACAATAATAAACTCAACACACAGTCCTAATGAATTTTTAAAATATGACTACCATATTGAAATTAAAAGTGATGGAAATTTAAGATCTATAATCTATAAATAATGCTGATTAAAAAAATTAAATATCAAATTAATAAATTCGTAGCAAAATTTTTTATATATATATTTAATTTTCTATCTCTTTTTTATAAAGTTAAAAATAAAGATATGAAGAAGGTTGTAAGTAAGAATAGAGAGTATCTAAGTAACATTGAAGAATTTCTACCTCAGGATGAGTATGAAAAAGTAGATTATGGAATACCAATAAATATTTATAAAAATATAAACAAAAAAATTAATAATTCCATTACCTATTCAGACTTAATTATATATTTAATTCAGAAAGTTTATAAAACTAGTGTTAATTATTTAGAAATAGGTGTATCAGTTATGAAAAACTTTATGCAAGTTGATAACTCAATTAGCAATTCCAACCTTTGGGTATATGATATCAATCCTGTGGTTGGAAGATTTTCAAGTCTCTTTAATGGTTTTGAAACTGAGCATAACCAACAAAAAAGTAAATTATTTTTTTCAAACAAGACTCAAAATAAATTAACTTATTTTAAAGGAGATGTATTAAACGCATCAGATCATAAGTTATTTAATAAAGAACTAATTGTAAATAATACTAAGTTTGATTTTATATTATCTGATGCAATGCACACTCCAGAAGGAGTTTATTCAGAATATAAAAACCTAATAAAGGAAAATTTATCTGATAACTTTATTATATATTACGATGATTTAGATTTTTTAGAACTGTTTGAAACAGCTAGTAAAATATACGAAGATCTTAAAAAAGATTTTGAAAATCTTAATTTTTATACTTTTTGGATAAATGGGTGGGTTGGTCAACATGAAAAAATGCATAAAAATGGAATCATTACAACTTATAAGTTAGATGACATATTAAAAAAAGAAGAAATAAAACTTCCATTTTTTAAGAAATATTAATTACCCCTTTAAACGTATTGTATTCTTCTTCAAGTATCTTATTTATTGAATAATTATCTTGAATAGACTTAATGGCAGATGATGAGATAGATTCTAATTTCGTTTTATCTTTATTAACTTCTCGGATAAATTCTGGTAGATTTTCACCATCATTAAATAAATATCCGTTATCTTCGTTTGTAATCAATTCTGAGTTATTTGATATATTTCTTGCAATCACCACGCATCCAGCGCTCATTGCTTCTAGTAAGACTTTTGAATTTCCTTCATATGTGGAAGCAATGAGGAAGAATTTATATTCTTTATATTTATTAATAAGTTCTGAGTTAGGAATGCTTCCAAGAAAATTAACACTAACATTTTTTTCAAGGCTTAGTTGTTCAAGTCTATTCAGCTGTGTTCCGGTTCCTACTATATCTAACTCAAAGTTCGAATTTTCAAATGAATTTATTACATACTCATAATTTTTTTGACTTTCTAAACGGCCAACTAATAAGATTTTATTATTAGGCCTGCTATTTAATTCACTTCTCTCAACTTCCGCAACCCAATTTGGTCGTATTTTTATTTTTTTTCTACCAAAAAAATAAACTTTGTTCATATATTTATAATCTTCTTTACTTGTTACAAAATAAACACTAGAAAAAATAAGAGATATCTGAGTTAATACATAGGCAAGGATTATTATAAGTTTTGACTTTCTTTCTTTGATAAGAAAAGACACTTTATCAAATCCTGTTCTAAGCAGTAGAGGTTTTGAGTAAATTATTTTCAACATTATTCCTATCCAAGAGCCCATTAGTTGATTTGTTTTAACAAGATCTATCTTTCTAATTTCTTTTTTAATAATTAATGGAAAATAGATAGTTCTAATAAAATTTATAAATTCAAATTTTGATTTCTTTATATATTTGTAGATTGGAATAATTTTTAAATTTTGAAAATAGTTTTCAAACCTTAAATCATAATTGTCACCATAAGTTATAAATGTAAAGTTGATTTGGTATTTATCAGCAAGTTTTTTATAAAATAGCATTTCTCTGGTGAGTAACCCAGTATCTTCCCATACTTTTAAGGAAGTTTTGTATGTAAATGTTAAAATTATTTCCATATAAACATATTAATCTTACGAATAGTCATTTATTAGTAATAGTATTCAGCTACCATTTTTTACGTGAAAAAAATTTTAGTAATCCACAATAAATATAGACACATAGGCGGAGAAGACATAGCTGTTGAGAATGAAATTCTCTTCTTGAAAAAGAATTTTGAGGTAGAAACATTATATTTTTCAAATAACGAAGCGAGCAAAATAGAAAACATATCCGCATTGTTACTTAAAAAGAATAAAAAAAGCAACCAAAGATTAGTTAAGTCTATAGAAGAATTCAGACCAGATTATGTTTATGTGCACAATACTTGGTTTAATGCTTCTTTGGGGATATTTAAAATATTAGATAAGTACAATATCAAAACTATTGTAAAGCTACACAATTTTCGATATTTTTGTACAAGATCTCTTTTTTCTTCCAAGCATTATGAAGGTAAAGATATGTGCAATGCTTGTGGTTCACAAAATAAAAGATTTAAAATATTTAATAAATATTATGAGGATTCTTTTTTAAAGTCGATTTTTATTTCAATTTATGGGAAGAAATATTTTAAAATTATAAAAAATAGCAATTTTAAAATACTTGTCTTAACTGAATTTCATAAGAATTTCTTAAAAAGTCTTTCGGTCAGCGACAATAGGATTGAGATATTTCCAAATTATTTAGATATAGATAATATTAAGGTTGATAGTCCTAATAATTCGATTCTTTATGCTGGAAGAATATCTGAAGAAAAGGGGGTAAAAGAATTAATTATGACTTTCCTTTCTATAAGTGATTTAGATATGAAACTCAAAATAATTGGTGAAGGCCCATTACTCAAAGAGTTAATGAGTAGTTATAAAAATACTAAAATAGAGTTTTTAGGGAAACTTACAAATGACAAAGTGCTGAAAGAGATATCAACATCAAAGGCTGTTGTCTCTGCAACAAAAATGTATGAAGGCCAGCCAACACTTCTATGTGAAGCGTCAGCACTTGGAGTCCCATCTATATTTCCTAAAACTGGAGGAATAGTAGAATTTTTTCCAAAAAATTATACATTTTCTTATGAACAATTTAATTATGAAGACTTGAGAACTAAGTTACAATCTCTCAATAACCAAGATTTTCTTAATGAGCTTGGTAAAGAAAATAGAAATTTTATTATAAATAAGTTAGATAAAGATACGCTTTTAGATGAATTTAATAAAATACTTTAATAAACATTTGTAAAACTATCATTAAAGGTAGTGAAAATATATATAAATAAGCCAAAGGAATCCTGGGTTGTTGATAGATTTATTGACGAGTGGAAATTTTATAATAAAAATTCTTATACAAGCAATATACTATTTTCAGATATTGTTTGGATTATAGCTCCGTGGACATGGAAGAAAATTAACAAAAGTATTCTTAAAAAGAAGAAAGTTATATGCACAATACACCACATTGACAAAACAAAATTTGATGAAGAAGAGCAAGAAAATTTTCGCAATCTTGAAGAGTTTGTTGATTGTTTCCATGTAATTTCAACATCTACGTATGAACAAGTATCTAAATATTCAAATAAGAAAATATATACAGCTCCTTTTTGGGCAAATAAAAAGTTATGGTTTGAAATAAAAGATAAAGAATTATTAAGAAAAAAATACTCTTTAAATGGGGAGTCTTTTTATGTTGGATCATTTCAAAGAGACACTGAAGGACATGATCTAAAAAGTCCAAAACTATCTAAAGGTCCGGATCAATTTGTAGAAATAGTTAAAACATTAAAAAAAGATAAAAAAAATTTAGAAGTTTTATTAACCGGAAAAAGGAGACAATATTTAATTAATGAACTTACAAAAAATAAGATTCCGTATAAATATTATGAAATGGCTGACTTCACAGAACTTAATGAACTTTATAATTGTTTAGATTTATATATAGTAGCCTCAAGAATAGAGGGAGGACCTCAGTCAATATTAGAATCAGCACTGACGAATACACCTATTATTTCTACAAATGTTGGAATCGCATCTGAGATACTACATTCTGATGCAATTTTTAATATGGATAATTATAAAAAATCAAAACCAAATAATAAGCATGCTTCAAAGAAAGTAGAAAAATATACAATCCCATCAGGATTTAATAAGTTTAATGAAATGTTTACGGAAGTTTATGAAAGTTAGTATTGGTTCAAAAATTAAAGATGGCCCATGGGGAGGGGGGAATTTATTTGTAATAAATTTAAAAAATTATTTAATTAATAATGGCCATAAAGTTGTTCATAATTTAAAAGATAATGATATAGATTTGATTTTAATGACTGAGCCAAGGAAGACTTCTGAATCTTCTGCTTTTACTCATAATGATATAGAGGATTACCTAAGATACATAAACAGTGATTGTTTAGTAGTACATAGAATTAATGAGTGCGATGAAAGAAAAGATACAGATTTTGTAAATGAATATCTTAAAGAATCTAATAAAATAGCAGACGGAACAATTTTTGTTAGCTCATGGATAAAAAATCTATATAAAAATATTGGAATAGATATGGACAATTCAAGAGTTATTTTATCAGGCTCAAATCAAGAAATATTTAATAATCAAAATAAAAATATCTGGGATAAAAAAACACCATTAAAACTTGTGACTCACCACTGGGGTAATAATTGGAATAAAGGCTTTGATATTTATGAACAAATTGATCAATTAATTGATAAAAAATTCAGTGGTTACAATATTCAATTTACGTATATTGGGAAACTTCCAGAGAATTTTGAGTTCCAGAATACAAAACATATAAAACCAATTTCAGGAGAAGAACTAGCAAAGGAAATAAAAAAAAGTCATATTTATGTCACAGGCTCTATAAACGAACCATCAGGGAATCATCATATTGAAGGAGCTCAGTGCGGGTTGCCGTTACTCTATATTAATAGTGGAGGTATACCTGAATATTGCAGAGGCTTCGGGGTTATGTTTGATAAAGAAAATTTTACAACAAAACTAGAGGAAATAATTAATAACTATGAAATGTATGCATCTAAAATTTTGAACTATGAAAGAAATGCTATAAAAATGGCTAAAGAATATGAAACTTTTTTTACTGAAATGTTAAAAAATAAAAGCACTTTTATTCAAAAAAGAAATATTAAAGAAAGAAATAATTTTCTAAATTTCATAAAAAAATATACATTCAAGATAAGAAGTATCCTTAGTTGATTGAAGAAAGAATTATGAAGATTATAAAAAACCAAAAAATACTAAATTTTTTAGTAAATTCTTATTTTGCTGTTTTATTTTTAGTAATGATATTTGGTAGATCTTTTATAGGCTTAACAATATCAGGATATAGAATTGGTGAAATAATCATTTTGATAGGTTTTTTAACAACCTTTCTAATATTTTATCCTGATATTCTTGAGGGTAATTTACATAGAAAATCATTATTAGTTCACAGATTATTAGTAATTTCTTTCTTTATTTACGTTTTTATATCGGAAGGATCATTGCTATCAACTTATACTTATAAATCCAGTTCTTATCTATGGACTTTAATTTTTATATATTTTGGAGTATTTCTTTATCGTTATAAAATTTCAATTAAATTTGATTTAAGATTTTTATTAATACCTTTGCCACTAACTTATATTTTTAGTTCAGTTTATTACCCACAAATATTTCAAAACATTTTTTTAAATTACTCAGATGTTTTTGATTTCCTTAAAGCATCAGATCTTCTACTTGTATTTGTAGTAACCAATTATTTATATTTTATTATTAGTGATAACTATAAAAGTCCTTTTATTTATTTAATAATATCCGGTGCAATATTTTTCCCTTATATGGCTTATAAAAGCAAGGGTGCAATTCTTCCTGGCATAATTTTTCTTTTATTGATGTTGTTTCAGTATAGAAAACTATTAATAAAAAAAATATTATTTTCATCAGTAGTCATTTTAATGGGGGCCCTTCTATTTCTTTTTTCAACAGTTAGGACTTTTGGGGGTTTTGAAAGCGTCAATTATGAAATTTTCTTTTCAGAAAGAGAAGAAAATATTAAAATGCATGAAAGATTTACCAATTTTCAAAGCATTGTAAAGACTCAGCCTGAAAGATACGATCCGGAAACAGTCCCTGAAAGATATGAGACTCAGAACATTAAAGAAGTATCAGAAGATATTTACATAAACATCATTCCACCAGAAAAAGAATATAAAAATGTAACTCATTTTTGGATTTTTACTCTTGCAGATAATAGATTATATTCTAATGAAACAAATATAGATTATAGACTACAGATTTGGCAAGATGTATTAATTGACTTAAGACTTCAAAACAAATTATTTAGCGGGTATTCTTATAATGAAATAATTCCAGCAATGACACCTGCAGAACGAAGAGGGTGGGATGGTACTAATGAAAACGTACATAATTATTTAATCAACATTTTTGCTAGGGGTGGAATTATACATTTAACTTTATTTATTCTTTTTTACTATTTCATAATCAATTTTTGGCATAAAGAAAATAAAAATTATTTAATACTTGTTTACATTCTTCCAATATTTGTAACTTCATTATTTGATGTGACTATGGAAAGCGTAAGGTATCCACTTATCTTTTTTTCTTTTCTTGGATTTTTTCTAAATTACGAAACAAAAAATAAAGAAGATTTAATTTAAAACAAAAGTTATCATTTTTATAAGGAATATATATGAAAAAAGCATTTTTAACTGGAATAACTGGTCAAGATGGTTATTACTTAGCAAAACTTTTAATTGATAAAGGTTACCAAGTTCATGGAACTGTAAGAAGATCTTCTTCAATTAATACTGACAGAATAGATCCATTAATATCTGAATATTCAGAAAATGAAAGATTAAAACTTCACTATTCTGACTTGATTGATTCATCATCATTGAATAATTTAATTAACAGTATTAATCCAGATGAAATTTATAATTTAGCCGCTCAATCCCATGTTATGGTCTCATTTAAAAATCCTGTTTATACTTCGCAGACAGGAACTCTAGGAACGCTCTCATTATTAGAAGCTGTAAAGAACTCTGACAAAGATATTAAATTTTACCAAGCATCATCTTCAGAGATGTATGGTGGAGGTGTCCAGGAGAAATTAAATGAAGATTCTTTGTTTGATCCAAAAAGTCCTTACGCTGCTTCAAAAGTGTTTTCCCATAATGCAACAAAAATTTATAGAGATTCTTATAATTTGTTTTGTGTAAATGGAATATTATTTAATCATGAATCACCCCACAGAGGAGAGACGTTTGTAACTAGAAAAATAACAAAAGCAGTTGGAAGAATATCAGTTGGTATCCAAAAAAATGTAACCCTAGGTAATTTAGATGCTTCAAGGGACTGGGGCTTTGCAGGTGATTATGTTGAGGGAATGTGGAGAATGATGCAATCAGATAAGCCAAGTGATTGGGTGCTAGCCACTGGCGAAACACATACCGTTAAAGAGTTTGCTAAGCTTGCCTTTGAGAAAGTTGATTTAGATTTTGAAAAGCATGTAAAGATTTCAGAAAAATACTTTAGACCAAATGAAGTAGATTATCTATTAGGGGATTATACAAAAGCAAAAAAAGAACTTGGTTGGAAGCCGGAAACATCATTTGATCAATTAGTAACAATGATGGTTGAACATGATATTGAAGAGGCCAATAGAGAAAAAGTTTTGATTGAGAATAATTTGCTAAATCCTACTTGGGAGTATCCAGCTTAAGCTATGTTCTTTAGGAACCAGTCATAGGTAACTTTAAGCCCTTCATCCAATGATGTTGTGTGCTTCCAGCCTAAATTATTTATTTTTGTTGAATCTATAAGCTTACGAGGATTTCCGTCGGGCTTACTATCATCAAAGGCAAGGCTTCCCTCAAATTTAATTACTTTTTTTATTTTTTCAGCCAAATCAAGTATAGAAATTTCAACACCGCTTCCAATATTTAATAAATCTTCATTTATATCATTATTAATTAAATGTTCTACAGCATCAGATAAATCATCAACAAATAAAAACTCTCTCAACGGCTTTCCGCTTCCCCAAATTTTAAATTCATCAGCATTTTCTATTTTTGATTTGTGCATTCTTTTTATAAGTCCCGGAATAACGTGGCTATCTTCTTCTGAGAAATTATCATTTGGCCCATAAAGGTTTGTTGGCATTAAGTTAATTACTTTATGGCCATATTGATCTTTCATAGCCCGCCCTATTTCTATTGAAGATAATTTTGACATAGCATAAGGTGAATTTGTTGGCTCAAGAACTCCAGTCATAAAGTACTCTTCTTTAATTGGATTTTGAGCATTAAGGGGGTATATACAACTACTTCCAAGATTAATAATTTTTATTGAATTATCATTTATACAAGATTCAAGAACATTTAGATTAATTTTTAAATTATCGATTATAAAATTTGCCCTTTTTGTATTATTTGCATAGATTCCACCAACTTTTGCAGCTGCATTAATAACTATGTTAGGTTTAGAATTTTTAATTAAATTAGAGGTTTCATCAAAACTAAATAAGTTCGTATCTTCTCTGGTTGAAGTTATAATTTCGCTAACGATATCAGTGTTTTTAAGAGTTCTAGTTAATGAGGAACCAACTAATCCATTCGCTCCAAGTATTAATACTTTCAACTTGACTCCCCAAAATATTTTTCTTTTAATCCAAAGGCATTATATCCAAATTGTTCAGGATTTAAATTTTCCAACTTATCAATTATATATTTAGGATGTTCAGAAAAATCTAACAAACTTTTATGTTTTTTGTACCTTTTTTTTATCATTTTAAACCACGCTCTAAATGCTTCTTCAGGAGTTCCCTTTCCTTTTTCCCAGTTATTGAAGTATTTATTCCATGCTCTTGCAAACCTTGCTCTATCTTCAGAAATTATTTCCTTTGTTCTAAAAACAGTATCATAATTCCATATTGGCATAATAGCTTCAGGGACATCAATTGGTTTAATTTCTTCATCACTTAGTGTTGGTTGACATAAATCTCCACCACCATTTAGTTTTATATTAGGATACATTTTTTTATTAAAAGCCATACAAATCTTACTTTTAAGATTGTATCTTTCAGGTGTAAAGATTTGATGCTTCGGAAAAGATAGTGCAGGCGATTCGCTATATTCTTTCAAGGTCTCTCTGAATAAATCAACATCTTTTTCATGAAAAAAATAATCAAGATCCATTCTTACTACCCAATCTCCGCTACTTTTATCAAAGCCTTCCTGAAAAACATTGCCTATTTTTTCCCAGCTAAATTCATAATCCCAATCTTTTCCCACCACTACAACCTCATCAGCAAAATCTTCATAACATTTTAAAGATTCTTTCCAAGGATCCATCCTCTCCTCGGGGTTGGTCATACTGGTAAAAATTGAGATTTTCATTTTTAATTACTTACAACCTTTAATAACTTTTTAGTAAAAGTTTCAATTTTATAGTTTTTAACTATAGTTTGCTTTCCAAATATAGAAATTTTTTTTAGCCTTTCTACGTTATTGTATATATCCTCAATTTCTTTAACCCAGGTATTTAAATTATTTCCATCAATAAATACTATATTTTCATTATTTCTGTAATTATCTTTTTCCCAGAAGCCACTTGTTTTTGTTATCAATACTGGTGTTCCAAGGGCCATAGATTGGAGTGTAACGCTTTGTCCTGAAGGTTGAATCGTTTCTCTGAGAGGTAAGATAGTTATGCGAGCGCCTTCATAAAGGTCCTTAAGCTCAGAATCTGATAAAATATTTTTATTCCACTTACCACTTATCAAATTAATGTTGTCTGCTTTTGCTTTATCATCCTCTATCTGAGAAGACACGCATGTAAATTCATACTCAGGCATATTTTTAGCTAATTCTAGAACAAATTTATAATCTCTAAAACTGTCATTGCCTACAAAAAGTATTCCCTTTCTGTTCTCAAAATTATAAGAATCTTTAGGATTCCAAAAATCTGTATCAGTTGAAAAAGGAATAAATGTAAATTTTTTTTGGTATTTAGGAAAAGCTCTTCTTGCCTCTTCAAGTTCTGGTTTTCCAAGGAAAATAAAATTATCTGTAGATTTAATAAAATAAATTAAAAATAGCTTTTGAAAAAAACTTATTAAGATGTTTTTAGACTTATTTGAAAACAATCCCATTACAAAGACTTGGACTTTTATTTTTTTTCTTACTTTTATTAAGAAAACCATAGGGAGTATAGAAAGGCCAATCCTATCGTTGGTTGCAATTACTATGTCTGCACTCTTTAAGGTTCTATAGTTTCTTTTACTTGTTATTGAATTAGTGAAAAAAGATAGACCACTAATTTTTCTTAAAACCTTGTCAAGAAATAGAGTTAACTTATTACTTGAATTTTCATCATCAAATTCAAGTAAATCAACATTTGTAAAATAATTTTTTATGTGATGATAAGAATAAAAGAATTCTTTTGGATAATTTTGGTCAGAATCAATTTTCTTTTTTCGTCCAGACCCAAAAATATAGATTAATTTTTGATTATTTATAATGCTCACTTATTTTAATTAAACCATAATATCATTACTGTGTTTGTTTGAGTATTGTTAATATAGGTGAGTTTATTTACATGACAGAAAAAAATATCATATCTGGTTATAATTTTTCTCAAAAATGTAATTTAATTTATTCGAGATATATATCCTATGAAGAATTTAATGACCTTGATCAAAAAAATATAATAGTATTGCAAAAAACTAGGGATTATATATTTTATAAAATAAGAAAGATTGAATTAAGTGAAAACGACACAATTTTTTGTAACAATTTTACTTTAAAAAGCCTATTTAATAAATTACACAAAGTAACTGAATTTAATAATATAAAGTTAGTAACTAGTCAGACTGATCTTCCTATTACAAAGGAATTATATGAACTTAAGCCCGACTGTATTTCAAAATGGTTTTCAATAAATGTCGATTATGATAATAATAACTTAGTGCCAATACCACTAGGCATTGGAAACAGCTTTCAACAAAAATATATAAATCCAGATTTATTATTAAATTTTCAATCTGTATTTAATTTCAAGAGAAAGCCAAGTATATATATAAACTTCAGAGAAAATACCAATAAAAAACATAGGAGGAATATTATAAATCGGTTTCAAGATTTTGATTGGGTCTCGATATCACCTCCTACCTTAAGTCCTGAGAAGTACATGAATCAAATTAAACAAAACAGTTTTACTTTAGCTCCATGGGGAAATGGAGTTGATACACATAGAATATGGGAATCTCTTTATTTAGGCTCAATACCTATAACAAAATATCACAAGACACTAAACACCTTAGAAGACTTACCAATACTTTTTGTTGAAAATTATTCTGACATTAATTTAGATTTATTGAATAAAACACTATCTGAGTTTAATGAAAAAAACTTTAATTTTGATAAATTAAATTTAGATTGGTGGATGGATAAAAAGATTGAATACACAGAAAACTTAACAATAGCTAAAAAGAAAGAGGTTAAAAATACTATTATTTATGATTCATTCTTTAAATATAAGTATTTAGTCAATCGTCAAATTGAAAACAAGAAAAAGAAATTAAAATTTTTTATTAGTAGGGTTTTTAAATTCTTAAGATAAAAAACTTTCCCATAGTTCAATTTCATTTTGTTCAACCATTATTGCATTAGGGAAATAGTTTAAACTATTAAATTTATTTATATAATCTTCTACTTCATCAGGCCTTCCCCATCTGCTAGGTGAGACTAAACAAGTATTAAATGATTTTATTTTTTCCAAATTTTCTTTGTTAATTGGCATCTTTGTAAAAGTATCAACCCAAAGCCATTTAATTTTATTTTCAAAATGTGTAGAGTTTGAAATTTCTTCAAATTCAGAGAATCTGCTTGATAAGAATTCTCCATGTTTGTCTGAATTTTTATATATATATGGAAACTCTACATCTAATAAGAAAAAATTTGACACCCCCTTTTCTTTCATTGTTTTAATAACTATTTCTTCAATTCCTGCTTCTTTTATATTTGCTACTAAAAGGCCGTGATTGTAAAAATTAAGGAACTCATCTAGCTTTGTATCTAGTCCATCTAATTCATGATCCAAGACTAAGCTATTGTTTCGGTGTCTTATATCGATTTCTATACCCAATTCTTTGGGTATATTTTTTAATTTTTCTGTTGTATTGACCCTATGAACTACATAATCCACATTACAATTTTACAGTATGAATAAAAGTTATTTCTCTTTTAAAAAATTTGAGGATTACACCAAAACTGAAGCATTAGTTGTCCTATTGAACACACTTTCTTTTATAGGTGTTATTTACTTAATAGCTAGGTTTGTTTCTATTGCATTTTATTTAAACCACTATGAGCTTCTTCATATAGATGAAAGAATAATTATAAATGATATTTACAATGTCTGGAACCTAGACAATGAATTTAATAGATATCCAAAAATAGAGAATCCAGTTATTAAAAATATCTTTCTTATTATTACCGAAATATCTTATGGTGGAGATTTAAGATACGGTCGAATCTGGTCAAATATATTTATATTTTTAATGGGTCCTTTCTCACTTTTTGGTGATCGTGTATTAATTACTTCTGTAAGAATTTTTACTATTATTTTTTATTTTATTTCAATCAATATTCTTATTAATTTATTTTTGAATAAAAAACTTAGATGGTTTTATCTTTTAGCCTTCTATTCCCTACCCGGTGTTTTGTATTTCAACTCTGTACCTAAACCTGATCCTTTCGTTATATTTTTTATAAGCCTTGGTTTGCTTTATTTAAAAAAAGAAAAATATTATCTTTCCATAGTAATTTTTGCAATAGCGACAGGAGTTAAAATAGTTGGCATTTTTGGACTCGTTTTAGCTGTTTTATATTTATTCAAAACCAAAAAAATATCATTAAATCAAAAAAGCATATCAAAAGTTATTCTAAGCGTTTGGCTCGGGATAGTGGTCTCAAACCCTGTCTTAATTCTCCCTCCAATTAAAATTTACAATCTACCAAACTTTTACGCAATTTATTACAAATGGATTGATTCACAATCTCTTTATGATCAAGAAGCTAGATTTAGTATAGAATATTTTAATAAGTGGATAGAAACCCTAAGTATTCATTTTTCATATAATTTAACAAGAAGCCCTATTTTCTTTTATTTTGGAATATTTCTTACTATATTTTTGGTGTACCTGTTACTTAAGAAAAAAGAGTTTATGTTAACTCTTGTTACACTAATAGGTTTAACTCATCTTATCTTTATTATTATTTCAGTTCAAAGACAGTGGATTCTTTATTTAAATTATTCTTTTATTTTTATACTTATTGGTGCATTTTATTATTTGAACAAATATTCACAAAATAAATATTTAGCACAGTTAATTTTTCTTATGATTCTTGTTCCAAATGGTTTCATTAAAATAAATAGCTCTATTGATGCAAAAAGCCCTTACCCTTCAGAAGATTTAAACAATATTCCTGAGGTTATTCAAAAAATTGAAACCCTTTATAAAACAAGAAGTGAAAATTATTATTTAGTTTTTTGGGATCCATCATTTGGGATGCCTAGAAACAAAGTAACTTACGATAGCTTTTTTGATGTAAGAGAAAACTGGGAAGGGCATGAACTTGATTACATATTGGAAAATAGTGATTTCTATGTTACAAAAAATGAAATTAAATCAGATAATTACAACTCTTATAAAGTTCAAGATTATTTTATTTATTCACGCCCAGATTAATTAGGAATTATTTTATTAATACAATTTTCAAAGGTGCCCTGGCAGTCAACATATTTACTATCTGATTCGTTATTTATCAAATAAGTTTCAGCATCGTAGAGAATTTTCCAAGGTCTCAAATCATTTTCTACGGAATCACCAATAGCATAAAATTTATAATTTTCTTTTTTAAATTTATCTAAATCTTTAGTTACATATTCTATAAATTTTTCATGAGGTTTTTCATAACCAGCTTCCTCAGAAGTGACAATCTTATCGAAAAAGTCTAAGTTCCAATAGTTAATTTTTTTAAGTTGGGTATTTGTATCTAAATTTGTATATAGATGGTAAATATAACCTTCTTTTTTTTCATTTCTAATCTTTTTAATTAATTCATTATTAAGGTTTGCGTTCTTAATAAAATTTTCCCAATAAACATTTTCATAATTAAGAGCAATAGACAGGTCTTTTTCTCCTATGTTTTCTAGTAATGTTTTAAAGTAAATAACCCTGTTATTTACCGATGTGCTACCCCCTAATTTATTTTTCACTTCTTCACGAGCTATTTGATATTGCTCATTAAATTCATTGTATTTTTTAAATTTATCTTGAAAAGTGAATACTGACTTTAATGCAACTTCCTGAACTTCTTTATAATTATAAAAAGTGTTATCTAAATCAAATATAATTATTTTTTTCAATTTATATAAGTTCCAATTTTTTTGATAAAAAGTAGATAATAAATGCACTTTTTAAATCTATTTCGTTTTTTTCAAATTCAAACAAATCATCTTTGATGTTATTTAGATCTTTTGTTAAGTCTTTACTTAAATTTGTGTTGTCTTTTGAGCTTTTAATTCTAAGTTCAGCTTTATTAACTGAGTAGTTTGTTTTGAGTAATTTAATATTATTATCTTCTAAGATATCAATTAATTCTTCTAAGTACTCTGTTTGAAAAACTAAATCAAGAACAATATCATTTTTGCTCAACTCTACTGTATTAAGAGTTAAATCAGCATAATCTTCTTGTGGTTCAATATATTTTTTAAAGTCCTCACCCCTTGCCTTTATTTGTTTTTCTATATCTTTTTTTGATTTATTCCTTTCCAGGTCTCTTTTTAATTTGAAATCATCTTTTAACTGTTTTTCTAATCCAAGATACACTTTTAAATTATAAAACTTATTTAAATCTTTCATTGAGAGGGGGTGCAAACCTTCAACTAATAAAAAGTCATTTATCTTGATATTTCTAGATTCATCGAATTTTCCAGTTAAATGATTGTATTCTCTAATTTGTTCAACGTTCCCCGAAATTATTTCTATGAGTTGTTTTTTATATAAAGTCAACTTGTTAACTGTTGGATCTAAATGGGTCTTAGTCTCCCATATATTGCTACTTCTTTCGTATTTATGGTAATTATCTATCTCAATAATTGTTGTATGCTGTGATCCAAAAAAATTATATAAAACTGAAGTTATTGACGATTTTCCAACACCAGAGTCGCCTGCGATTGACAACATTATGGGTTTAGACTTTATTCTAAAGTATTTATTTTGTATTAGGAATTGATAAAAATATCTAAGCACGATTAAAGAAAAGAAAAATTGAAGTGCTATTAAGTTTTCATTTACAAACTCATTGAAAAATTTATTATCAACAATAACTACGGATGAAAAATATAAATAAATTAAGTATTTTCTTGAGTTATCTATTGATATAAAAATGTAAATAATTGCAGGCAATGACCACATAAACCAACCAATATTTGAAAAATTTAAAATAAATAATGGAAAAGTGCATATACCTAAACATACAACTAAACCAAAATAATCCATTTTTCTAACATTTTTCCAGAAGAAATAATATGTTATAAAAATTATAATTTCTGAAATTATCAGAGTATTAAGATTAAAAATTCCACTAAATTGTAAAACCCGAGCTCCTTCACTGATACCCCTCAAAACAGAATCTGAATAGTAGGCATTGAAAGTCATTGGTACGTACACAAGCCCAACTAGAACTGCTGACAAACCAGTTAATTTATATATTTTTTTAATATCACTAGAATTTTTATAAATATATGTAATAAGTAAAGGAAGAATAAGAATTAGTACAACTTTAGTTCCTATACCTAATGCAAGATAGAAAATCGCTAGTTCATGTTTTTTGTTTTTAAAATTATTTAAACAGAGTATAAAAAAAACCAGTGGAATGAAATCTAGGTAACCTTTAAAAACTACTGAATAAATAATTATCGGGTTTAAAACAACAGGAAGAATTAAATTTTCTATTTCCGTATCAAAAAAGTTCATTAAGAGTTTTAATACAAAAATTTCAACAAAGATGTATGAGAGAATTATAAACGAAAGACTTAATAATTTTGCTATAAAGAAAAAAGGAACTAAGAAGAAATACATAACATATCCATAAGGGAAACTAAGACTTCCTGTATACATGTCTTGAATATTTTCATAAGGATTTAAACAGAACCCACTACAGCTATCAAAAAACTCATAAAATCTCTGATTTTCTAACTCTGGTGTAATTGTGAGAATTAAGGCGTATTTGACTATAAATAATAAATATAAATAATTTTTGTTTTTTAACATAATCATCTACATTATATTACTAGTAGAGGGTGATCGATATAAACAAATTTTTTATACTTTCAAAAAAAATTGGTGATAATTATTCACTAATACAAGGCCCTGGAGGTAATACTAGTTACAAAGAGGGTAGTCAAATAACTATAAAAAAGTCAGGGGCTTTTCTTAAAGATGCAACCAATAAGGAAATTTTTATAAATGAAGAAATTGAATTATTAGATAATTTTTATGAAAATGAAAAAAATAATAAAAAATTCTCAAAAGAAATGTCAATTGAAACACCTCTTCATATAATCTTTGAAGAAAAGTATGTATTCCATTATCACAGTCTTCTTTCAATAATTATTTCATCATGCTTTGCGACTAAAAAAATAAAAAATATTTGTCAAAAATTAAACATGATTTGGATTCCTTATAAACGTCCTGGCGTTGAGCTAGCTCAAGAGGTAGGTTCTAAAATGGGTAAAAACAAAATTTTTTTCCTCCAGAATCATGGGATGCTAATAGGATCTAATAGCATAGATGAAATTTCTAAAACTATTGATAAAACAGAAAAAGAATTTTTAAATATCCTTGGTATTAGTGAAAATTTTTTTGCAATCAGTTTAAAATTTAAAGGCTTGTCTAAAGAGGGACTATATCAATATGAAGTTAGTAATTTTGAAGAATTATCGAAGTTAAAAATTATAAATAATAAATTTTTGTTTCCAGACCATGCAGTTTTTGGAAATTATAAATACATTGAAAAATCCTTAGTTGAAGAATATAGAGGCAATGAAATGTATTTGCAAAATAATACAATTTTTACTAAAGACAAACTTACGCAATCAGAGATTGAGATTTTAAGATCGGTTTTGATAATAATTAATCACACCGAAGAAGTTTTAAATTATATAAGTAAAGAAGTAGCTAGTGATTTAATAACATCAGAAGATGAGCAGTATAGAATTAATAAGAATAAATGAAAATAATTATACCTATGAGTGGAGTCGGGAAAAGATTCCAAGAAAAAGGATATGAAAATCCTAAATATTTATTAGATGTATTTAAGAAGCCAGTAATAAAACACATATTAAGTCTTTTTCCAGGCGAGAAGGATATAAATCTTATTATGAATGAGGAAGATTATAAAGATTCAAAAATAATGAGCTCTCTAAATAAGATAGAAAATTTAAATATCCACTGTATTAAGAAGCATAAAAAAGGTCCTGGCTATGCGTTACTAGTATCTGGATTACTAGAAACTGAAGAAGAAGTTTTTATAAATTACTGTGATTTCGCAAATATATGGAATTGGTCTGAAGTTAAGAAATATATTAAAGAAAAAAATCCTGATGGGCTTCTACCAGCCTATAAAGGATTACATTTACATACTATTTACGGTAGTAAGTATGCATTTATCAAAGAAAGTAATAAAAATGTTATATCTATTAAAGAAAAAGAACCTTTTACTGATAATCCTAGAGAAGAATATGCTTCAACTGGTGGATACTATTTCTCTTCTGGCTTACAAGCAAAAAAATATATTGAAGATTTATTTTCTTCAAATAATTTAATTAACGGAGAAGCTTATATTTCAAGTCCCTATGACCTGATGATACAAGATGGACTTAAAGTTGATGTTTATAATATAGATTATTTTTTTCAATGGGGAACACCCGAGGATTATGAAGAGTTCATTTATTGTATGAATGAAACAAAAAATATTGAGTCAACAGTAAAAATTAATTTGAATGACGTACACCTTATTTTGCCAGTCGCTGGAGAAGGAAAGAGATTCAAAGATGTTGGTTATAGTGTTCCTAAAGTTTTGTTAGATGTCCATAATGAACCGATGATAAAAAAAATAGTTGATAAATTTTCAAACCAAGAAACAACACATATTTTAGGAAATAAAGAAATAGAAGAAAGTTTACTTAAAATCTTTCATAAAGAAGTAAAGTGTAACATTTCTATCACAGATAAAACAACAAAGGGGCAAGCTGAAAGTGCATTAATTCTTATTGAGAAAATTAATGATGATAAACCAATTTTTGTTCAATCTGGAGATTCAATATTGGGATACTTCGATTTAAATTTAATAAAGCATTCTGATCCAGACATGGTTGTTTTCACTAAAAAAAATTATAGAAGAGCACTAACCCATCCAAAAAACTTTGGGTGGGTTTTATCTGAGAATAATGTTATTAAAAAAACCAAGATTAAAGATATTCCAGATGATGAAAACTACTCAATGATTTTAGGTTCGTTTTTCTTTAAAAATCGAAAGATATATGAATTACTGTATAAAGACATAAAGAATAATAATCTCAAAGAACTACATATTGATTACATGATAAATGCTGCTACAAAAAGAGGATTAGCAGTTTTAGAATTTGCTATTGATGACACTGCTGTAATAGGAACACCAATAGAGTATGAACTAAATAAATATAGCAAAAAAGTTTATGAATGGTTTGATAGCAAATGAATATTAATATCCTAATTCCTTGTTATAACGAAGAAGAGTCTATTAAGCAGTTATATAAAAATTTAGTAAATTTTGATAGTGAATTAAATATTAATTTTTACATACTAAACAATGGTTCAACAGACACTACCTCTTTAATCATTCAACAATTAGAAGAAACTGAAAAGGTTAAATTCTTATCAATTGCTAATAATGAAGGATATGGTTTTGGTGTCAATTTTGGTCTTAATGAAATACAAAAAGCTGATTTTGTTGGATGGTTCCACGGAGATCTCCAATTTGAAATAGAAAATCTTAAAACAATATATAGCAAAATATCGGAAGAATATATAAAAAATAAAAGCTTAATATTTTTTAAAGGCGTTAGAAGGGGGAGGAGCTTTGTTTCGAATATTTTTTCTTTTTTTATGGGAGTTATAGCCTCACTTTTATTGAGAGAAAAATTATATGAGATTAATGCTCAGCCAACAATATTTTCATCAGAACTTATAAATAAAATTTCAAACCCTCCAAATGATTTTTCTTATGATACTTATATTTATTGGCTTGCAAGAAAAAATAAATATAAATTGATAAGAGAAAAAGTTAATTTCCCAAACAGGCAATTTGGTGCATCAAAATGGGATTTTGGAATTTGGTCTAAGCTGCAATTTTCATATAAAAATTTAAAATATATCTTAGCTTTAAGAAAACAATAGGCTAGATTGATTTAAGTATGTTAAAACTAATTTCAAAATTAACCTTCATTCATACAATCTATAGCTATTTAGTTAATATTTTTCCAAGTTTTTTAATTCATAATACTTCAAAATATATTGCTATAAAAAAAATTCTGACTAATTTATGGATAGACCAAATTGAAGGAGATTGTATAGAGTTTGGTATATTCACTGGTTCAAGCTTTAAACATTCATTAAGAACAGAAAATAGAATTAATAAAAACAATAGAACTAAATTTTATGGTCTTGACTCCTTTGAGGGATTCCCTGATAATGAGCATCCTTTCTTTCAGGATTTTAATTTTCAGTCAAGTTACAAAAGTGCAAAAAAAATAGAAAATAAATTTAAAAACCAAGCCTTTGTATTTAAAGGTTACTTCAGAGACTCTTTAGAAAATGAAGAAGTATTAATGAATACTAAAAAAATTAAATTTGCCCACATTGATTGTGATTTATACGTTTCAGCAATAGAGCCTATTGATTATCTAGTTTCAAGACTTGTAACTGGAGCCTATTTAATGATCGATGACTTTACAAATATAGACCCTAATGGAAACAGCATAAGACACTTATTTTATGAAAAGTTCAAAAATCATGATTATGAAATTACGGGATATTTTGGCATCGATGGTGTAATTATAAGATATTTTGGATTAAAAAAATAAATATGATAATTAGCTATTTTTTATCATTTAAACTTAAGTAGAATTTTTATATGAAGATTTTTGTAACAGGTATAGCAGGATTCCTTGGTGGTCATATTGCTGAAAGACTAATTAATGATGGCCATGAAGTAAGTGGGTGCGACAATCTTATTGGAGGCTATATTGATAATGTACCAAGTGATGCGGAGTTTTTTCAGGTTGATGCAATTTATTTAAATCAAATGAAAAAAATGACAAAAAACGTCGATCTTATTATTCATACTGCATGTACAGCCTATGAAGGGCTTAGCGTATTTTCTCCCTATCTAGTTGGTCAGAATACTTATCAAATATCAATGTCAGTTTTCACAGCTGCCGCTGAAAATAAAGTTCCTAAAGTTATAAATTTTTCAAGTATGGCAAGATACGGTGAACAAGAAATAATTCCTTATACAGAAGATATGGTAGCAATGCCACAAGACCCATATGGAATAGCAAAATTAGCATCCGAACAAACTTTAGAGGTACTCAGCAATGTTCATGGTTTCAAGTTCGTTAATTTAGTTCCACATAACATTATTGGTCCTAAGCAAAAATACGACGATCCTTACCGCAATGTTGTTTCAATAATGATTAATAGAATATTAAACAATAAAGCTCCAATTATTTATGGGGATGGTGAACAAATGAGATGTTTTTCAGATATTGATGATGTAGTAAATCCTTTAATTAAATCATTAACAAATAAAAATGCTGAAGGAGAGACTATAAATGTTGGACCAGATGAAGACATTATTTCGATAAAAGAACTTTCTTTCAAAATATTGAACGTATTAAATAGTGATTTGGAGCCAATATTTGTTGATCCAAGACCTCAAGAAGTAAAATTTGCACATTGTTCAGCTGATAAGTCTAGAGAATTACTAGATTATAAAACTTCTTTAACGTTAGACCAATCAATAGAGAAAATTGCAAATTGGATTATTGAGAGGGGACCAAAAAAATTCAGATATCATTTAGATGTTGAAATATTAAATAATCAAACTCCAAAAACATGGAAAAATAAACTAATTTGAAAAAATCTTTACCAATAGACTTGGCAATAGTTAATTGTATTAACCAAGAAGAGGCAATAAAAACTTTAGATTTTTGTAATCGATTTTTTAATTTTAATAACTCTTTTTTATTTTCAAATCTTAACCCTTATAAAAATGAAAATACTTTTATTGAAATAGAAAAAATAAAAAATATTTCTGAATACAACAATTTTATGCTTAAAATTGGGGACTTTATTCAATCAGACTTTCTACTTGTAGTTCAGGACGATGGTCATTTTGTAAATCCTAACAATTGGACTGATGATTTTTTATATTATGACTACATAGGCGCCCCATGGCCAAATTCTTTTAAATGGAATAAAAGATGGAAGGGGTCAAATAGAGATTTAATAATATCTAACCTAAAAGATAATAGAGTTGGTAATGGTGGCTTCAGCTTAAGAAGTAAAAAATTTCTTGAATATAGTTCAGAATTTAATAGTTGTGAAGAGTATGCGGAAGATATTTTTCTCTGTGTTCTAAATTATCAAAAAGCACTTAAAAAAGATATTAAATTTGCTCCTTTCGAATTAGCATTAAAATTTTCATACGAAGTTCCGTTAACTGGTCTTAGAAAAAACAAAGAAAAGAAGAATGAAAACTTTAATCAAGATGATCATTTTGGATGGCACGGTAAAAGATTTAAGAACTCTGAAGAATTATTAAAGTTAAAGTATTCTGAAAGTTAATCTTGGATAAAAATGGATAATACTGTTAATTTTGTTTACGCTGCGGATGAAAATTATAACAAACAGTTATTAGTATCAATAAATAGTTTATTAAATAAATTTTCTGGATTAGCAAAAATACATATAATTCATAAAAATACAGAAACAATAGAACAATCAATATCCATTTTTAAAGAATTTAAAAATTTAGAAGATATAAAAATATATCAATTTATAAAAGAAGATCACGACTTCCCAAATATTGAAAATAGCCACATCTCAGAAGCTACATACTATAGGCTTTATATTGATAAATATGTATCTAATGATATTGAAAACTATATATATTTAGACGCAGATATTGTTTGTATATCAGACCCATTAGATGAAATAAAAAAAACTTTTGATAGTTTAAATGCAAGTGAATACAGTATTGCTGCAAGGACAGAATTATTAAAAGCAAATAATGAACTGAAATTTTCAAATTTAGGTATTAGTAGGGATAAATACTTTAATGCTGGAGTAATTTTTGTAAAAAACTCACATTGGATAAAAAATGATTTATATCTTAAGGTTTTAAATCATATAGAAGTCATAAAAGAAAAAATAGAATTTTGGGATCAAGATGTATTAAATTCTTTTTTTAATGGAAACTATATGGAGTTGGATAAAAAATTAAATTATGACATAGACGTTTCCAAAAGTATCAATAGCAATTATGAAATTTCTTCAAATTCTGTATTTTTACATTACCAAGGTAGCAACAAACCTTGGAATATTAATGGATCAATAAATGAAAATAGTATGTTTTACAATAAAGAGTTTTTTACACTATTCAATAATTATTATCACATTGTTTCTAATTATTCAAAAGGAGACATTCTTAATCTCATTAAGATTATTTTTACCTTAAAAATATTATTTATTAAAAAACCTTTGAATTTTCTCAAACAAGCATTAAAAGGTATATATAAATGATCGAAAATAAACAAACTCAGAATTTTTTACATGCTGATGATTTTGGTATGAATGACTCAATCTCTAAAACTATTTTAGACTGTATACAAGAAGGTTCATTAAATAGTGTTTCAGTCATGATGGGGAATTCCAATAAATATTTTAATGATTTAAAAAAAAGCGGAGTAAAGATTAAGCTACATTTAAATATCACAAGTAATCCAAAAATTTATAATTCAAAAAATATTGAATTAATGAAAAACTTAGATTTTTTTAATGTTTTGTTTTTAAATAAAAATGTTCGTTCCTCAATTCTTGACGAAATAAATTTTCAAGTTAATGATTTTGTAGAATATTTTGAGAGAGAAGAAGTTGCAATCGATGGCCATCATCATATTCAAACAATACCTTGGATATACAACTATTTGGTTAATCTTGAGGACTTTAATATAAAAGAGATTAGGGTTTCTAAAGAGAAAATATTTTTAGATAAAATGCAAAATTTACTTAACAAAAGATTTTATCGTAATTTAGCTGCAGTTTTATTACTAAATTTTATATCAAGGGGAATAAATGAAGTTACAAAAGAAACCCCTGAATTTTATGGTCTTCTTTATTCAGGTATTCATAATGATTCAACAATAAAAAAAAGAATAAACAAAAAAAACAATATTGAAATATCACTACACCCAGGTTTAATAGGAAAAGAAGATAGAGCAACAATGCATTGGAGAGATTTTGAGTATTACTTTACTGAATATAGGAAAATTGATTACTTAATAGCAAACTCTGAGGAGTTAAAAAGATTTATATAAATAAAAAATATTATTTTCACTCAGGAGATTTGTGGTTTAATTGAGTTATGAAGTTCTCAATAATTATTCCAGTATTTAATGAAGAAAAAACCATATTAGAAGTATTAAATAGAGTAAACAATCAAAAAAGCAATCTTCACGAACTAGAGGTCATTGTTGTTGACGATGGTTCTTCTGATGGATCCAAAGAAATTTTACTGAATAATGAGGATTTATATTCCAAATTAATTTTGATAGAAAAGAACGAGGGGAAGGGAGGCGCTGTCAAGAAAGGATTAAGTAATGCAACTGGAGATTATGTTTTGTTTCAAGATGCTGATTTAGAATATAATCCAAAAGAATACTCAAAAATTTTTGAAGCAGTAGAAAAGTTTTCTGCAGAAATAGTAATTGGCAGTAGATTCATTTCTCCCGAGTACACCAGAGTCCATTATTATCTTCATAAGATAGGAAATAAATTTATAACACTTTTATTTAACATTTTATTTAATACAACCTTTACTGATATATATTCTTGCTACCTCTGTTTCAAGCGTGAACTTATTGATCCCAATAAATTAAAAAATAAAGGATGGGCTCAACAAGCAGAAATATTAGCCACTGCTGTGAAGAAATCAAAAATATTTTATGAGGTGCCTATTTCATATTCAGGAAGAAGTTTTGACGAAGGGAAAAAAATCAAAGGCAGGAATGCTTTGCAAGTCATTTTAATGATTGTAAAAAAAAGGTTATTTTAGTTTTATAAATTCACTATTTGGGAATTGGCCCTGATTGTTTTTTTTAATAGAGTCATAAAAGTTCCAGGCTAAAACTAAAATATAATCATATTTATTTACATTTATATCGTTCTTAGATTTAATTTGTATATTTGTTTCGGGAATAAATTTATTATGTTTAATTTCACTGTCATCTATAACGTACTGGAAGTATTTACTGTCTATTCCAAAATAATTTAATACAGTAGTTGCTTTTGCTGGAGCACCATAACCAATGATATTTTTGTTTTCCGATAATATTTCATTAAGACTTTTCAGAGAATTTATTTTTATACTTTCAACATCTTTTGCAAATTTAAAATAGGTCTCTATTTTATCTAGCTTATTTTTCTTTTCTAGTTCGATATATTGATTTACGCTCTTATGCAGTCTTTTGTTTTTGTTCTTTGTTGCATAGACTCGCAATGATCCACCATGGGTATCTACTTCTTTTACTTTATATATTTTCATATTAGAGTTTTCAAAAAAATGGAGTATTGAAAGTAAACACCAATAATTGACATGCTCATGATATACATTATCAAAAGTAAGCTCCTTTATTGTTCTTAGAAGGTATTGTATTTCAAATATAAATTCCCCATCTTTTTTTAAAATTTCTTCAATATTTTTTAAGATTTCACTTAATTTGTCATTATGAGCAAACACATTAAAGGCAGTAACAACATCGACTTTCCCATAATTTTTCAAGATTTTATTTACTGTTTTCTTATCAAAATACTCTGGCAAGGTATAAAGTCCTTTTGAGTTTGCGATTTTTGCAACATTTTTAGCAGGTTCAACTCCGATAGCATTTATACCAAGTTTATTTACTGGTTCAAGGAATATACCATCGTTACTTCCTATGTCTACCACAACTGATTTGTTATTAAGTTTAAGGTCAGACTTTAATTCTTTTGCAATGCTTGCAAAATGATCTATAAACTCTCTGGAGGTTGATGATAAGTAGAAGTAACTATCAAACATTTTTTCCGGTGGAACCACAATACTTAATTGAGAATTAGCACATTTTTTACAAAAATTTAAATCTAGGGGATACAAATTATTTAAATCATTTTTTTTGGTATTTAGATTGTTAGCAAGAGGTGAAAGACCTAGAGATAAATAGTGATTTAAACCTCCTCCACAAACCCTGCATTCCGTTTTATAGGAACGTAACAAAAGTTCACCAAAGCCTTTATCAACTAAATCATATTTTAAAGTATGGGTTGTGCCATAATTCTGATGCTCTCTTTCACCATTAACAAGATTTAAAAAAATTGAGTCTTCAAGAAATATCATTGTGTGTGCAACATAAGGAGGTATTGTTGATAAATCCCCCTCACCAATTAATCTTGTCTCAACTACTGAATTAGAATCAAGTAAATCTTTTGTGACACTTATATATTTACCTTTTACGAGAAGACATTTTTGGGTTTGTATAGGATGGTAATGATTCCCTCTAATAGTTCCTTTTTTTGACTCTACGTATCCCATCATATTTATCGAATCATCAAAATAGTAATTAGTGATAATACCCCTATCATCAATAAAACTATTTTTACCAACTTCAATAAACTCATTTTCATTTAAGATTTCTCGATCTTTCCACGAGTCAAACATTACTTTTATTGACTCCTCAACTCCATACAGAAATTTAAAACCATGATTTTTTATTTTTTTGTTACTAAGTGAATATCCTAAATTTGGAATTTCATCATCAGTAAGATTAAGATCAATGTTCTTGTTTATTTTTTTACATATTTTTCCAATTTCTTTAACTGTTAAATTTTCATTTACACAATTAAATATTTCTTTATTGATTTGATTATTTTCTCCTGTGAAATGAAGACATCTAGCGACATCAAGAACAGATACTATGCTTTTCAATTGTTTTCCACTTCCAAATAAATACAATTTACCATTTTCAGATGTAATTTTTGAAAAGAGATTAGTCATTATGTTTAATCTCGTTGAATCATATGAATTACCATAAACTGAGCCAAGCCTAAGGATTACGTAATTTATTCCTGAATTAATAATGTCGACCTCAGATGTACTTTTCCCTTTTGAATATTCAAATAAAGGCTTAGGTCTCTCTTTTTCATCCAAGTCTTTTCTTACCTTTTTTAAGCCTTCAAAGATAACATGAGTTGAAGGGAAGATGATCTTACAGTCGCTATTTGAATATTTAATAATATTCTTTGTGCCTTTTACCCCTACCTTTCTAACTTCTTTATCTCTAGCATTATTAATGTCATTCTTTGTTGTACCCACATCCGTTATCCCTGCTAAATGATAAATTATGTTTGCATCTAGAATTGCATTGCTAATCATTTCTTCATCAAGAATATCTATCTGATGAAATTTAATTCCCCATCTCTTCAACTGACTTACCCTTGCTGAATGAAAATCTCTATCTAAAACAATAACTTCATGAGTTCTGTTAAGCCCAGAGTAGATTTTGGCCAGCTCCATACCAATATAGCCAAGACCACCAGTAATTATTATTTTCTTCAACTTATTAGATCCTTTGGTAAATAAAAAAATTCATTTTAGTTTATATCTTTGTCTTAATTTAAATAATTTTAAAAACATCTGCAACGAATCTTTTAAAATTCCAACATTTGAATGTTCGCTTTTAATTAAAGTATCAATATCTATAGGATAAGCTTTAACATGGTTATTTCTTGCAAGTAAAAAAAGTTCGACATCGTATAAAAAATCATCTGATTTAAAATTTGTACAATTTTTAAATTTTGACTTTTGAATAAATTTAAACCCAGCTTGAGTATCTTTAGAATTAATTTTTAAAATTATTCTTATTAATAAATTAAATGTTATACCAGCGATAATTCTTATAATTGGTGTATTTTTAATTATATTTTTTGAAATTTTTCTTTTTAAATACACGAATGGAGCAAGAGGAATATTTTTTGAATCAAAGAACTTTAGAAATTCTTCTATATTGTAGGAAAAATCTGAGTCGTAGATTAGAACATTATCATATTTTGAATTTAACATACCGTATCTTACAGCAAGCCCTTTGCCTGACTTTTCTAATTTTGTATGTATAAATTTATATTTTGCTGAAAGTTTAGTTATTAATTCTAAATTGGTTTTTTTGCTTCCGTTTGAAATAATTAGTATTTCGTAATTAGATATATAAGTTTTACAAAAGTTGTTTAAGGATTCAAAGTTTTTATAGATTATTTGTTCGTGATCTTTTGTTGGTAAAACTATTGTTACATCTTGTATTTTTGAGTCTTTCATTTTGATTCAATTTTAATAATCATTTTTTTAAAATGATTGTAATTTATAATTGTCATGGGATAAGTAATAATTTGATAAAAAACTTTACTAATAATAAGTTCAGCAATTTCGCAATAATAGGTGTACTAACTTTATTTTTACTGATACAGATTAGGTTCATTTATATTGGTGGAACTACTTACGATGCTGATGGCTTAAGGTTTGGAAGCAGTATTATTCTTGAAAAGGTTCAAAGAATAATTTCATTTAATACTGATTTTAATGATTTGCCATTTACTAATGTTGAGTATTATGGAATGTTTGTTATTCTTCCTGCCTATATTTTCTCACATTTTTTTTCAAGTTTTATTAACAACCCTCTAGATTTTGGTTATTACAATATCGACGGAGTAATTTATTTACTTATGAACCTCTATTTGGTAGTTTATGTAACTGTTTGTTTATTTTTTATTTCAAAAAAACTCCAGAAACTTATAAATTTTAAAACGGCAACACTATTTTTATTATTAATAATCTTAACGCCTAGCTTTAGCGGTCATTCGCTTTTTAACCATAAAGATATTCCATACTCTCTTCAGCTATTTTTATTTGCTGTTTATTTTGTAGATTATATAAAAAATAGTTATGAAGATAAAATTGAAAAAAATTCAATTTATAAGTTGGGCATTCTTTTAGGGCTTACTCTAGGGGTGAGAGTTAATGCAATATTTTTTGTATCGTTGCTTATTTTGATAGGAATAATTTATTTAATAATAAATAAAAAATTACTTATTAGGCAATTAGCTTTCGATCTTCTAAAAATATATTTGGTTGGTTTTATTTTGTTATACATTATTTCACCTTCCGCATGGGTAAATCCAGGAAGCTGGCTAGTAAGCGCAATACAACAACAATTCTTGCACAATTGGAGCGGCTCAACTTTAACAAATGGGGAATTTGTTATCGCTCTTGATATGGAATGGGATTATCTCATAAAATGGTTTTTTTATAAACTACCTATAATTTTTCACATATCTATTTTTCTTTATATTTATTTAAAATATAAAGACATTAAGTTAGATATAATTACTGAATTTTCAGCCGTATTTATATTAAGTGTTTTTTTTGTATTTGCTCTTATAAAACCTGCAGTCTATGACGGACTTAGACAGTTTCTTTTTTTAATACCTTTTTTTGCAATTTTTTCTACCGATGTTTATTTAAAATTTATTGAAACTAATGGAATCAAAGGGTCTTATTTAATAGCTCCAATATTTTTTTATTTAATTTTTACACAATACGGCCTAGGTTCCTATAGGTATGTGTATTTCAATGAATTTGTGAACTTAAATAATGTATCAGTAGAATGCAACAACATCGATGGCTGTGGGACTTGGCCAACAGACTATTGGGGATATTCTGGAAAAGAAATAGCTGAATACATAAATAAAAATATATTAAATGGTGAGATTCCAGAAAAATCTAATTTTGCATGGAATGGAAATTACACATCTTTACTAATTTGCAGGCCACATATAGCAACAAGTACCTACCTTGATAAAGGATTGAACATAAATAAACTAAACACTGGTGACTACTCAAGAAGAGAGTTTTTCACTGTTACATTCCACAGACCAAGATTTAATGATGATTCATGCAAGCTCCTAGTTAATAATATTGATTATTCTTGTAGGCCTATTTATAAACTAAAAAAGAACTTAAGATTTACTGAAATTGATTTAGCATATATAAACGAGTGTAAAATTTGATAATAGGGAAATTTTGAAAATAACAAGTTCTACAAATATATCAGTATTAATAAGCGTATATAATGATGAGCAAAGAATTAGTCATGCTATTGATAGCATTTTGGATCAAACCCACGAAAATTTTGAACTACTAATAATGGACGATTATTCCACCGATGAAACATATGCAGTATGTAAAGATTTTGAAGAAAAAGATACCAGAATAAAATTATTTAAAAATAATAAGAATCTTGGATTAACAAAATCATTAAATGTATTAATTGAAAAATCTAATCACCCAATTATAGCTAGGCAAGATTCAGATGATATAAGCTTCCCAGATAGGCTAAATCAGCAATTAAATTTTATGAATAGTAATAACCTTGACGCTTGTACAACCATTGCTTACACAAACACTCTAAAGAGAAGGAGGCCATTTTTAAGCCAGTATCTTCCTCAAAAGTTTGTAATGAAATATAAAAATCCTTTTGTTCATGGTACTTTAGTGATTAAAAAAGATATCCTATCAAGACTTGGTAACTATAATGAAAAATTTTATTACTCACAGGATTACAAATTAATCACAGATCTTATAAATGAGAAATTCAAAATTAAAATCCTTAAAAGGCCTCTTTATGAATTAAATGTAATAAATAATATTTCAACCATGAATAAAGATGATCAAAAATATTATGCTAGTTGTGTAAGAAAAGGTATAACCCCGTGAATGCAGAACTAATAAATGTTGATTATTTTAAAAGGGGACTACAGATAAATATACTTCAGGTAGGAGCATCTTTAGTTGTTGGGTTTGTTACTTCAATAATTTATTTTACAAAATTGTCTGGAAAAGATTTTGTAATTTATTCTTTGATTCAATTAACTGTTTATTTTTTTGTTAATTTTTCTGGTCTTGAATTAAATCAGTATATAAGAAAATATGTGCCCGTTATGAATAAGAATAAATCAATCTTGTTTTTGTCGATGATACTTAAAATTGTGTCAAAATTCTTTTTTGTAGGGATTATTATTTATTTTTTCGTTGTGCAATATACAAGTTTATATATTAACTTTTCTGATTCACGTATATTGATTTTTTCATCAGTTTTTCTTCTCTCTTTAATTCAATTGTTTGCAAGAATGTTACCGGAATATGTATCTGCTAATAAAAAATTTGACCTTATTGAAAGAAAGTATTTATATTTTTTAACACCTTACAAAATCATCTCAATTTTTATATTTTATTTTTTCAGCAGTACGTTGATTACTGCTTTAATTATTAATTTATTGTTAAGAGTTCTGCAACTAGTTCTTGTATTAGATTTGTTTGACAATTTATCAGAATTATTCCGTCAATTCTTTTCAAAACAGGAGAAAATGGAAGAATTCAATATCTCAAATAATATAAAATTTACAATAAAAAATTTTTTATATGTAAATTTCCCTTTGTTGTTTCTCTCTATAATTCCAACCTATTTGAGTAATTACTATAACTTAGATGATGTTGCTGTATTTACATTGGTCTTAACCTTATTTAATTCTGTAAAACCTGTTCTTTATGCTATTGCTACTATATTAAATCCGACAATTGTTAACTTAAAAAACATTAAGAAGTTGCCTGAATTAAATTTAACTATTAGGAATGTAATAAATATTATTGTCACGCTTCATTTTTCTGTAATTTTAATAGTTTGGCTTCATTTAAACTACACAGGATTTACTAGTTTTTTTCTTCGATACTTTAGTTATAATTTATTTTCTGATTTTATAAACTCAATAATTATTGTTTCTCTTTTCTTTGTTTTGACAATGATTCAACAATCCTATTTTTTAGCAAGCAATTTAGAAACAAAGTTTTTTTATAGTTCGTTTATATCTACTTTAACAAGTCTGGTATATCTATTTATATATATATATTTTGATTTAAAAATAAATTTTGTGCTTGGTGTAATGGTTGTATTTTATTGTGTAAAATACTTTTTCTCACTTTTGCTGACTAAAGAGAAATCTGGTTTTTCATTCTTTGCACCAGCAGCCGTTTTAGTTCTATTCCCCTTCTCATTAATGACCTATAGTTTTGATAGTTTTTTTATTTACTTAATTATTTTATTAATCATAATTTTGACAACTACAAAAATTACTTTCTCGTTCTATAAAGAACTGAAAATTGGAAGTTAAAAATTGGTTATTGAGAAATTTAAAATTGAAAAACTTTTAATATATTATTTTCTTCTAGTCCTATATTTTGGCAAGCCATTTGTAAAGCTAACTTTTTTACCCAATTCAAATTATTATGTTGTCACACTATTTGTACTATTAATACTATTTATTTATTCATTAAATCTATTAATGCAGGTCGGAAAAAATCAGCCCCTATCTTTTAATGAATATTTATTTTTTCTACCCCTTTTAACTTCATTGCTTTACTTTGTCTTTCTTGATTCATATGATTTCTCAAATTTGAAAAAATTTATGATTCTATTTTCTCTATCATTAACTGTTTTGATTTTCAATAAAAGAGAAATAATAAATATAAAATTTGAAGAAATATTAAATAGCTTGAATAGTAAATCTTACTTATTTAGTTTTATTTTACTTGCTGAAACAATTCTCGCTAAATCTGGAACATATGGTTTAATCTTTTTTTCAAATTCATTTATCTCACAAAATATTTTTGATTTTAAGCCACAAAGAATATTTTTAGCAGTAGCTTTTACTTTTCTATTCTTTAATCGCAATCTTAATAAATTAGCAAACCTAACTTTACTCATTAATTGTGCATTATTAATTACATATTCTCGTATTGTTTTTGTAATGTTTTTTTTAGCATTAGTAGTTTATTTCTTTTTTTACAAAGACTTAAGAAAAATTGTTACTATTTTTGGTATCGTATTTTTTCTAACTTTTTCAGGGCTGGTTGATTTATTTGGTTTATTTTTAAATAATAATCTTGTAGACAAAGACGGAAAAGAATTTATTTCAATTGTTTGCGCAGAGCATTTGGATGATGGTGTGTTTATTTATCCTGAAGAATTAAAAAATTTATACCTAAGTAGGAACGTTGACTATGGAGAATACCCAACATTACCAAGATACTTTACTACATCAAATATTCTTGAAACACTGGAAATTAGCAATGTGCCAAAATTTCTAGAATCTGGAAAAGATAATATATGTAATAATTATGATGATTATTTATTTATACAAAATATAAATATAGAATCTTGCGAATTTGACCTAGATGGCTTATGTAAAGTTAATGAGAAAAATCCTTTATTGTTTTCTTCTCAAGCACAAACAGCCCAACTTTCTGGAAATTTAGCATTCAGATTTGATTTATGGAATAAGGTCATAGATGAAGTTAGAAAAGATAATAATAATTTATTTTTTGGTATAGGACTTAATGAAAATTTACCCGAGTTAGTTGATACGGAAAGAAGTTATGGAAATTTATGGCATGCACACAGTTCTATATTTTCATTACTCGGCTTCTATGGAATAATTGGTTTATTTTTATTTTTATATATTTATAGCTTCATATTTTTTTCAAGAAATAAATTTAATTTTGACTTTCTTATATTGTTCTTTTGTATTTCTATTCTTTTAATAACAGATGCAGTTCTTGAAACACCAGATTTATCAATAATTTTTGCTTTTTTTGCCGGTCTTATAAATAAAAATTAAATTCTATTTATTCATTAAGATAGATAGCCAAAAAGAATAATTTCCATATTCTTAATGCATTGATCCTAGATTTAAATTTATAAAGTCGTAATAATTTATTAGTATTTAAATGATCTAAAGCTTCAGAGCTTTTAATTTTAGAAGTTATAAATGTTTTATTTCTGTAAACCCAATTTTCTAAATCAAAAACAAAACCCATTTTTTTTCTATTTACAAACTCATCACTAAATTCAGGTTTTAAATAATTTTTTAGTATTTTTTTTGGGTTTTTTAAATTTTCAGATTCAAAATTATGCATCAGTATGTATTCAATTAAACGATGATCTACAAATGGAGATCTTACTTCTAATGAATTTGCCATTGAAGTTCTATCAACTTTTAACATCATCATTTCGGATAGATAAAATTTTATTTCAGCGATAAGTATATTTTTTATTTTGTCCTCTGAGTTGTTTAAATAGTTTTTTGAAAAATTAAATTTACTCTTTACTCCTAATAATGACATTAATTTTTTGTCTTCTAAAAAAGAAGGGAAAGAGGTATTAACATCCCTCGAATGTCTAAGGAGCCTATTCCCAGTTCCAAGATAAGCGGGGTAAACTTTATATAATTTAGATAGAACGTAAGAGAATAAAGTCTTTTTTTGGAGAGTTAAACTTAACCTATCGTAACCCCCAAACAATTCATCTCCACCGTCACCTGATACGGCAACTTTATATTTAGTTGATATTTCTTTACTTAAAAGATAAGAAGGTATTGTTGAAGGATCACTATATGGTTCGTCAAATATATTTATTGAGTTTAAAATCTCTTCTTCGCTAATATTTTCTGAATCTAGATTTATAGTTGTATTATTTGTCTTAAACTTTGTTGATACAAAATTAAACCACTTACTTTCGTCATAGCTACTTTCATAGATACTCATTGAATAAGTATTTAGTTTATTATTTTCAGAAGCCATTTTTATTATTGACGTTGAGTCAATTCCACCTGATAGAAAGTTTGCTATATCAACATCTGCCCGCATTCTTAAGTTGACTGATTCCTTCATAAGTTCAATAATCTCACTATCTTTAAAAGCTTCATCTGAAATAAACTCAGAGGGCTCCCAATAAAAATATTTGTCCTGGAATATTTTATTATTTGAAAAAGTAAATTCAATAATTTCACCCGGACACACTTTGTATATGTTTTCATAAATTGTAAAAGGTGATGGAACAACACCTAAATTTAAAAAATTATTCAATTGTTCATCATCTACTCCTTTTTGATTTGACATTTTTTTAATGCTTTTTAAGTTTGAACCAAAATATAAATTTTCATTATTGTGAGTATAAAATAGGGGTTTTTGACCAACCCTGTCCCGAATAAGATAAATTTTATTTATTTTAAAATCAATAAATACAATTGAAAATTGTCCGACTAACTTATCTACAAATTTAATTCCGTAATGAGAAATTCCATTAAGGATAACTTCTGTATCTGAGTGGCTACTTTGAAACTTAATATTATTATTTTCTAGATCCTCTCTAAGCTCTTCATGATTGTAAACCTCACCATTAAACATTAACAAGGTATTAAATTCCTCAGAAACCATTGGTTGCGATGCATTTGAAGATAAATCTAAAATTGATAATCTGTTAAAAATAAATGAAAAATTAAAATCGACTGAAGCATTAAATTCATTACTACTATTTCCGATTAAGATTTTTTTTTCATCAGGACCACGACAAACAATTGCTTCATTACATTCAGAGACTATTTTATTATTTATATCTTGGTAAGATATTTGTCCTAGATATCCACACATCTTAATATATTATATCTATTTTCATGATGTTGTTATTTAATGTGAATTAATAAGAATTACATAACGACTATTGATGTAACATATGCTTATGCAAAAATCAGATTACCTAGTAATTACACCAACATTTAACGAAGCCGAAAATATAAAGCTATTTACTACAAGCATTTTAAATCTAGGTATAGACTTGCTTATTATTGACGACAGCTCTCCAGACAAAACAGGTGAAATAATAAAATTAATCCAAAAAGATCATAAAAATCTATTTTTAATCTCTAGGGAGTCAAAACTTGGGCTAGGCTCAGCTTACAGAGAAGGCTTTGATTGGGCTCAGAAAAATGATTATAAATTTATTATAGAAATGGATGCAGATTTTTCTCACAGGATCGAAGATTTGGAAAAATTAATCAGTTTTAATCAAGACTACGGACTTTTGATTGGCAGTAGATACGTACCTGGAGGAACAACAGTTGGTTGGGATAAAAAAAGAAAAGTATTATCAAAATATGCTAATAGTTTTACCAAATTTTTATTAAGGTCGAAAGTTAATGATTTGACAAGCGGATTTAGAATTTATACCAAAGAATCTTTAAATAAAATTAATTATAAAAAAATAAAATCAGATGGATATTCATTTCAAATAGAGATGACAGCAAATGCTATATTCAATAATATAAATATAATTGAAGTACCAATCACATTTGAAGAAAGAAGACTAGGTCAGTCTAAAATGAGTTTCTCAATTATTATTGAAGCAGTAATAAAGATTTTTGTTCTTGGGTTAAAAAGGTTTATAAATTGAGAGCAGCTGTCCACATTTCTTTTTTCTACAGGGAAAAAAGTAAAGATGATAAATGGGCTAATGTTCATGAGAAATTTCCTTATTTAAAAAAAATAATAGAAGAATATAACAACTATCCCCTTGACGTAGATATCTTTATACATTCAAATAAGTTATTTGACAAAGAATTAATAGGATATATTAATTATAAAAATGGGACAATTTCAGTAGTAAAGCATAACTTAAATAAATATTTCTTATATAAAGGAAAAAACTACTACTTAACTTGGGCAAGCAGAAAGTTATTAGCAAAGCAAAAAGATTCTTATGATGTTTTTCTATATCAAGAAGACGATATCTTTATACCTAAAGAAGCTTTCAACTATTGGTTAGAAGAAAAAGATAAATGTCTGAGTAAAAATTTTAACCTTGGATTCCTTAGATTAGAGATTAAGGATGATGAGGAATATGTTTCAGATTTAATTGAAAAATTAAACAATAAAATTTTCTTAGATGATAAAGAATATATAATAAACGACTCAAATCCATATTGTGCTTTCTGGGTTTATGATAAAGAAGAATTTAATAGATGGGTAGATAGTGAATTCTATAATTTAAAAAGAATACATGGATATGGTTCTATAGTTAGTAAAAAGTTAGAAAAAATTGGCTTAAATTTGTTTCCAAATCTTAGATATTTGGTTTATTCATACAAAAATAAAAGACCTGACAGTGCAATGGAAGCTAGTGCTATAGGCTTAAATGGTTTAAGAACAGGTTGGTATGATAAAACAGTAATACCTATTAGAGATGAATATATAGATTCAAACTGTAAGGTTTATCATCTTTCAAATTATTATGCTCACGAACACGAAACAGAAATGGGAACAATCAAGTTTGAGGACATCATAAATATTTGAAAGTTTATTTTTTTGTAGTTAGTCTTTCAAATAAATAGCCAAAATAAAATAATATAAAATTCAAAATACCTAAATAAAGCAACTTTAAATTATTATATGTTTCAACATAATTCATGAATCTTAATTTTCTTTCTTGAGCAAGTGAAGAAACTATTCTAGAGTTTTCTAAATAATCAGTAAAATGTACGATGTCAATAAAAAATATAGTTCTACTTAACATGGATCCTATGTTTTCAATTTTTAATATTTCATAAAGGAGCGTTAAATAGTAGCCTTCACCTGCCCAGTCCACATAAGTATTCCAAAGGGTTGTTCCGGGTTGTAATGTTAGATTTGTAGAGCTATATAAAAATAAATTACCTATATATGCCACAAATATAAAAGGGATTAATGGAGAAAGTGATTTTTTATTAAAATAAATACAAATTTGATATGCACAAAAAGGAATAATTCCTATTAATAATCTCTGACCAAACGATGCTTCTCTTCCTTGCCATACATATAAAACTAAAAAACATCCAAGAAAATAACTCGTTAAAGAAAGTTTTTGGAAAACATTAAGTTTTTTTGTATAAGATTTGTTAAATAAAAGAGTGATAATACCTATTAAAATAATTGGAGTTGACCAAGCAATTCCTAAACTTGGAGAGAATAATAAATTTAAACTTTCAAGGAAACCGTTTCCTATCCACTGAATGTTAAGATTGTCGACCATCCCTTTTGTTGTATTATTATTTGATATATTTATTAAAAGAGAACTTTGTTTATGTAAAATTTGAGCTAGTGAGTTATAAAAATATATTGATATGGATAAAAATAATAAATTAGGTATTAATATTTTTCTTTTAACTTCGAACCTATTGTAATAAACCCCTACAAGGCTTAGAGAATAAATAAATGTTGAAGGCCTAGTTATCGACAAAAGAAAATATATTAGTATCAAAAAAATAAAATTTTTGGTTTCAAATAGATTATTTTTTGTTTCATAAATATAAAGCAATAAAACAACAAGAAAAAATTCAAACGAATGAGACATTAAAAATCTATTAGCTACATAATGAACAATAGTGCTAACGTACATAAGCAGGAAAATATATTTTTTGTTTACATGAATGTTTTTAACTATTAATAGTTTATTAAAAAAGTAAAACCCTAAATAACAAAAAAACAGTGATCCAAATAGGTATCCCAGTAAAGAATAACTACCTACAGGATTAACTCTAATTTCATCTATACCTTCATCTGTGTCTAAAAAGCTAAATAATTTTACAAAAATAGCAGTAGCGTAAGCACTACCTGGTGAATGGTAGGGAGTATTTGTAATTTCATTATAACTAGGGCTCTTATAGTCATAATCTTCTATGTAGTTTAAATCATAATCAAAAGCTACAGTAGAAGAGTGAAGCCAATATGACATGTCGTCACTGCCTACTCCAAGACTTTCATTGTTTAATAACCAAGTAGGTTTAAACAATGAAACTATTAGTAAGCAAAAAATTATTTTTTTAAATTTATTTTCTTTATTATTTTTAACATTCATATTCAGTTAGCCTCATTGAGTTTTCATATTTAAAATTGATAACATTTTTCTTTAGACAATTGTTAATTAATTCAGTTTCAATATTATTGCATTCAAAACTATCGGACAAAAAAACTATATTATTTCCTGAAACTTTTATGTAATTATCTAAATGTATAAATTTATTATTATCCTGAATTTTATTTAAATATTGGACACCCTCTAAACACGAATAATAGATTTCTCCAGCACTTTTTTCATCGGAATATGTAATTACATCATTTATACTGTTCATTCTTTCAAACCGAGGGATAGTAAAACTTTGTAAAACAATAAAAAATAAAATAAAAGAAAATGTTTGAATTGAAATATTAATTTTTTCAGATTTTAAATAATCAAAAATAATATTATAAATTACTAATAAATAGACAATAATAAAAAATATATTAATTGAATTTAAATAATTACCAACTGGCTTGTAAGCACTCATAAATAAAATTAATAGAATATTGCTTACAATAAAACCAACTAAAATATCAAAATTTAATATTTTAAAGTAATAAATTCCAATTGAGGTTACGAAAATTAAAAGTAAGTTAACAATGTTAACTTCAGAATTCATAATTCTTTCAATCAACCCATTAATCTGGAAACCAGAATTAAAGTAGGTTTTTGGCTGGAGATAAAATATTCCAATAATCAGGATAGAAGAAATTAGGTATGATGAAAGCAAAATACTTTTGTTATAGTTTTTATTCAATTTTGAATTTGTTACAGAGTAAATAATTGGGAAAAGTGTTAAAGCTTGAATTTTTACTAAAGGAATTGATAATGCAATAAAACAAGCTAAAAGAAGCTTATTATTCGTATTTAGACACACATATACAAACAGGCTAATGAATAAAATTATATATTTTTCTTGAAGGCTTGGGTGAATTATTAGATCTGTTGAATATGGCCAACAAAAAAATAGAAGATAAAAAAGATGCTTATTTAAATTAAATAATTTATTAAAAGTAAAATAAAATATTTCAAGTATTACAAATAGATAAACTAAATTAAAAATGAAATAACCTTTGTGAGAAAATAGGTAAAATCCCAAGTTATTTAATGTTATTTGAATTGGTAAAAAAGGTCTAAACCCTCCAGAGTTTATATCACCAGTTATAAATTTAACATATAGGTTTGGTTCTAAAAAAAAATTTAAGCTTGTATAGTAAAAATCATCCATTAGACCTAAAGATGAAATATATTGAACAATTAAAAATAAATAAATAAATAATATTGATAATTGAGTTTTTGAAACTTTATACATCTATTCTTACATTCTGTTTTTTAAAGTAAAATCCTGCCATAAGAACAATAATAATCGCAACTTATTAATTGTTGTTATGATGATAAACTTAAATAATGAAGGAAATAATTCTTTCAAATAAAAAAGAGTACTTATTTTTTGCAGTTTCGACTATTTTTTCAATTATTGCAATTAGAGGATTTAATTTATTACTTATCTATTTATTAATTCTTCTAGGCTTATTTATATTTTTAAATAAAAAAGAAAATTTTTTAGCTTTTTTAAATATATTTAACTTGTCTGTTTTATATACCTCTACAACACCTACTGGTTATCTGAAAATGAATTATCACATATATTATCCAAGCATCTTAAGAGACTCATTGGATATATTTCAAAAAGATTTTACAGCTTCATTTACTTATCCATATATTGCTTTTAAATATATTTCTAGGCCATTATTTAATTCTTCATTTATTTCAGTGTCAGAATATTTAAATTTTTTTGTATTATTTTTTTCAGTCTTCATTTTATTTTTAACAGTTCTTTTTATTACAAGAGAAAAATATATTGGAATTACATTAGTATGTTTTTTTCTTATATCAGTTCAATATCAAAAATATTTATTTTTTGATTTGTTGGGTATTAATAAATTATTCAATTCTTTTATAAACAATGGTGATTGGTTATTAAATCATATAATAGGTTTAAATTACAAACTAGTAGATGGTGGATTTGCACACTATAAATTAATTTCTGATGTATGGCAGCCTCAGATGGTATCAATATTATTGCTACTTGTTGTTTATAATTTTTATCGAGGAAATTACGATAAAGTCTTTATCTTTTTGTCTATTGTTATTTTGTTTAACACAAATAATCTTGTGCCTGCATTTTTAATATTCCTAGCTTTGGTGTTAAATTATAAATCAGCTCTTTGGAAAGAAATTATTAAACCTAATATGAAATATATTTTAATATTATTATCAGTTATAATTTTTGTCCTCTCATATTCTTTTCTTAATTTAAGCCCTTCAGATGTTAACAACCTTAGAGAAGCAGATAAAATAATGAGTGAACAAAGAATCCCGAATCATTTAAAAGCAAATTCATACATAACCTTTTTTAATTTAATATCTTTAGATATAAATAATTTTAATCTTGAAGTAGGAGGAAATTACCCTGGTGATAATGGCTTTCCTTTTGAGTTAGAAATATTCTTATTTTATTTTTTTATAATTAAGTATTCAAAAAGTAAAGAGTTGAATATATTTTTTACCTTGACACTATCTTTTATATTTGTTTCTTATTTCTTTACATTTTTATTTCCAGAAAATATCTTGTCTATTTATATGAAAAATTTTGTTATTTGGAAAACAAGCATCTTATTTCCCTTTTTTGGATTGATTTTTTTATTAAATAATTACTCTAAATTAATTAATAAAACATTTTTTCTTTCATTGATATCTTTAATGTTGATATTCATTACAACTTTTATTCCAAACCAAATTTCACTATTCACAGAAAATCATAACATAGAAACAACAAAGAAATATCCTGATACATTATTTATAGCTTCACCGTATGATTATGGTTTAAGTTTCGATTTTTTTACATCCACTACAGGAAACTACTATGCACATCCCTATAATCCTGACGAAATAATCAGCTGGTGGAAACAAATTAATTACATTGATAAAGCGTTAAATAATATAAATTGTGGAGAGATTTCAAAATTATTAATAGAGAATGAAGCATCAGGTTTAATATTTTCAAATATTAATTTGATACCAGAAAATATAAAAGATTGTAAGTTTGATGTTAGCAATGAGGGTCTAATAATAGTAAGAAGCAATTAAAGGTTCTTAATTTTAAAATATTTAGAACTATCTTAGTGAAAATTCCTCATCAAGAATATTTTTGTTAACAAAAAACATATAATCTGCATGTCTATATTTAAGTTCAAACTCCTTTAACAGCAAATAGTTTGATAAAAACTTATTTGATCTTGATGATTTGATAAAAATACAGTCTATATTTTTTTGAGAAATTAGATTTGTATATTTTTTTTCTAATTCGCTTGCCTCAATTCTTTCAGTAATTTCAAAACCTATTTCAGTATCTATTTTTATTTTCTTATCAACATCTTGTCCTCCAACAATTTCACAATTATATTTATTTGACAAAATATTTAAATCTACATTTTTGTTTTGAATTTCTTGAAATGTAAAACCAGCATTTATTATAAGTATGAGAAGTGATACTATTAATGCATTTTTTTTGTTTATATATTGAATTTCTATTTTCGTTAATAAAAGACAAAAGCAAAAAATACCAAGTGTAAAAACTGTAGCCAGATTCCTATATGCTAAATCCCCAGCATATTTTGCATTACTAAAGCTACCTAAAATAATTAAAAATTGTAATAATGAAAAAACTATGAAAATACCTTGAATATTTTTATTTTCAAAACTTTTGTAAAAAAAGATAAGTATGAAAAAGATAGAGTAAGGTAAGTGGTCAGAAATAATATTTCTTATCATATTTAAACCGCTTGGCTCTATATAGTAATGCCCAGTCTGGTAGTGCCAAAGATTCCAAAGCTGCTGGTCAATATAGTCAACGCCTCTTGGTCGACCAGTACTTCTAGTCAATTCATAAATATTAAACAATAAGTAACTTGAAAAAAATGTAACTATTGAAAAAATTAAATTAGTTTTTTTATCCCAATACTTTATAAAAATATAAAGAAAAATTATTGGAATAAGCAAAACATTACCAATTGTATTGCCTATTAAAAGACTCAAAATTATACCTACCGAAAGATAGCTTAATAATTTTTCTTTATTGAAATAAAGAAGATTTATTATTAATAAATTTAATAATAAATAGTTTGTTAGGTCTGTGTATAGATTTACTGAAGCATTAACTATAAATGGATTAAAAATTGATAATGTGAGGAATATTAAAGATGTCACTTTATGGGAATTTTTGTAAAAATAATGAACAATCAGAAGTACAGAAATTAAGAATAAGGTATTTCTTAAAAATATTGTAAAAAATCTAAAGTTTTGTAGGTTTGGGTCATAAACATAAGACAAAAAAGTATTACCCGGGAAGTCCTCAACTGCTCGCTCTATATACCAATAGCCTGAATATTTATGTGTTAAATTACCAACGATTGTATGCTCACCGCCTAGATGTGAATTCATATAAACAACAGATAAGGGTGATAAAAGTATTATTAGGTTTCTTGTTGTAGAGCCAACCCTTATTTCATTAAAATCTTTGTTGTAAACCCTATACATTCCTAAAAACAAGGTATGCCATTCATCTTGGGCCAAAGGTATTCTTTCCCTTACTTCAGTTATTTGATTTGTATCAATAATTGTATTTGGATAATTGTTTGAAACTTTTGTGTTTAGAAATACTATATTTAGCAAGATAATTACAACTAAAATCATCAAAGTTGTATTTCTTATTATTTTCAATATCATAATTTTTTAATAAATATTTTTTTTATATCAATTTCTGTAACAGTCTCTTTACAATAGTAACATGACTTTTATTGTTGAAAACTTCAAAGAGATTTTAAAGGCAACAATTATTATCTCTATTGTTTTTTTGTTTATATCAAATAGTCAAATTTCTCCTTTAAATCCAATAGTTTATAAAACAAAATTATGGGTAGAAGACACTTATGTTTTTGGTGGAATAAGAATATCTGAAGAAGAGGGGCTGAGTAGTTATGGAAATCATTCGGTAGGGCTATTGAACGACACTAAAGAAGGCCTCACAACTCAAGATGTTGAAAATAATTATTATGAATATCATTTAGAAATAAATAAAAATTATTTAGATAAAAAATTAGAATTATCTGACAATCCTGATATTCAGCTTGGATATTATGATAGAAATACAGGGTTTACAGTAAGAACAATTCCTTATTTAATTCATAAAACAAATATTTTCAGCATCAAGCCATCAACTTATGTTGAAAATTTCTATTTTTTAATAACTAGTATTTTTTTTGGCTATATGGTTTTAAAAATTCTGGAAAAAGAAGGCTTTTTTGTAGCAGCCACTTTCTTTTCTGCCCATATGATGTATTGGATATTCATAATACATACAAGATCTTTTGCAACGCCTTATCTTATATGTATTATTCCATTCCTTATCCCTTTCACTAGGTTTGATAAGTACCTATATAATAAGAAATATAATTTTTATTTCATCTCCCTTATTTTATTGGTTCCTTTTTTGGAGCATATCACTGTAGGCTATCTTCATATTTTTTCTTTACTTACGGGTATTTATATAAAAAATAATTTATCTTTTTTAAAAGAGTTTATTTATAATAATTTTTTTAAACTTGGCTTTGCTCTTGGTCTAGCATTATTGATTTCTCAAATAATTGTTATACTCCAAAATTACTTTTTTCTAGGGCAATCATTCCGATATACTCTTGAAAGCCACTGGTATAACTTAACAAAAAGAGCGGATGGAGAAGGCGTATTTTATTGTTATGGTGAAGGATCAGTCTTAGATGTTGTTGATATGTATATGGGGTCAAAAATTATAAATTTAAAATTGTTTGACTTAAATTATTTAAATTTAACAATAGTTTCCTTTGTTGTTTTTTTAATAATTAAATTTCGATTTAATAATAAATTAAGCAGAAGTAATGAAGTTTTCTATCTATATTTAGTTTCATTATTTTTTACTATAACCTGGTTTGTAATTACAAAGTCACATGCCCTCTGCCATCCACATTTTCAACCAATGTTATTCCTTTATTCAACCTTTCCAATAATTACAATGTATTATGGAAGAATTATTCAGGATGTATACAGTGTTTACTTTAAAAAATGAAACTTTTTAAAAAATACCTTTTATTTAATATAAGCTTTTTCCTGATCCACTTACTGATACAGGTTATTTTTAATAGTTCTATAAATTCAAACTATGTTTTCTTGATAATAGAATTTATTTTATTTTCATTAATATTTAATTACTTTTATCTTGATAGTGAAGAAAAGATAATCTTATTATTTTCACTTTCAAACTTAGCAATTTATTTATTTTTTATTTGGGTTATAGAAAAGTCTCTTTCAATAGATTTATTAATATATATCTATGAGAATGAGGGTCCACTGACAATTTTAGAAGTTTCTCAGGCAAATGATTTAGAAAAAATGTCAGCTTTTAGAATTAACCAAGGTGTAAATTCTGGACTAATTGAGAATATAAGTGGAAAAGTAGCACTCTCATCTTTAGGTGAGAGGTTCACAATTTTACTAAGTTTTCTTAGAAATTTATATTTCTAAATGTTTACACCTACAGAAAACATCAGCATTCTTCTTCCTACAATTAATGAGTCTGAAAATTTAAAAATATTGATACCACAATTAGTGACAGTTTTGGAAGAGTTAAATATTCACAATTATGAAATTATTGTTATTGATGATGGATCTACAGACAATACTGATAAATTAATTAAAAAATTTAATAATGAAAATAATTTGATATCAATCTTAAATAGAAAAACAAAACCCTCGCTACCGGATTCAATTTTTGATGGAATAGAAAAGTCAAAATCAAAATATGTTTTGTGGCTAGATGCTGACGGCTCCATGCCCGCAGCAACAGTAAAGAAGTTGTTAAAAAAATTAAATTATAATTCTGATGCAGTAATAATTGGATCAAGGTTCACAGATGAGGGCGGCTTCAAAGGCATAGAAGAAGTTGGCAAGACTACTTTATTTCAATCATTGAATAATGTTAGAAAATCAAATGACTCAATAATGGCAACCTTGTTGTCACTTATCTTAAATAAATTATTAAGTTTTCTGTTAAGCACAAATATTAAAGATATTACAAGCGGGTTTATTGTTGGTAAGAAAGAGTATTTTTCAAAAGATGTTTTCGATAAAGGAAATTATGGAGATTATTTTATTTATTTAATTGATAGTCTATATAAAAAAAATATTGAAATGATTGAATTAGGCTATATTTGTGAAACAAGGATATATGGTGAATCTAAAACTGGATCAGGAATAAAAGTACTATTTAAAACAGGCCTTCCTTACATAAAGGCAGTTATAACCTGTAGAATTAATAGATATGGAAATAAGAGATAAAGATAACGTTCTTCTTGCAATAGTTATAAAAGGGGATTCAGTAAACAAAGGAAAAAACTTTTTAACTCCAAATGAAGACGATTTTCAATTAGCAGCATTTAATCTTGAAGCAGGGGATAAAATTATAAGACATTACCATCCCGAACAAAAAAGAAATATAACAAAAACAAGTGAAGCCATAGTTGTTATTGAGGGCGAAATAGATGTAACTATTTACGATAAGGATTTGGATATTGTTAATGAAGTAAAATTGCTTAAAGGGGATACGGTGGCATTAATAAGCGGCGGTCACGAAATGAAGATAAAAAAAGATTCAAAGTTTGTAGAAGTTAAACAAGGCCCATACGATCCAAATACAGATAAAGTAAGATTTTAATTGTGATTCCAGTATTTAATCCTTACGTATATATTTCAGACATATTTTCAGTATTAAAAAACTTATATAAAGGAAATATATCTGGCACTAGTAAAACAGTTAAAGAATTTGAAGAAAAAATTGCCAAGCGTTTTGATAGAAAGTACGGGGTAGCAGTAGTCAATGGTTCAGCCTCACTAGATCTAGCATTAAATGCAATAGGGTTAGAAGAGAAAGATGAGGTAATCCTACCTTCTTTTACAATTGTTTCTTGTTTGTCGGCCATATTGAGGTCAGGGGCAAAACCGATTTTTTGTGATGTTAATTCAGAAACTTGGAATATGACCATTGATGATGTACAAAGTGTCTACACAGAAAAAACAAAAGCAGTTTTAATGGTTCATACTTATGGGTTAGTAGCAGATGCAGAAAAAATAGAAAATTTTTGTAGAGAAAAAAACTTGATACTAATCGAAGATGCTGCTGAAGCACATGGCCAAGAAATTAATGGAAAGAAGTGTGGTTCTTTTGGTTTAATATCGACATTTAGTTTTTATGCAAACAAGCATATAACAACAGGAGAAGGAGGAGTTTTATTAACGAACGATGAGGATTTATTTTCAAAAGTAAAGCAAATGAGAAATTTAGATTTTAAAAATGAGAATAGATTCAACCATGAAAATTTTTATTGGAATTATAGAATGGGGGGATTGCAAGCAGCTTTTGGAATTTCACAAATAGACCATTTAGATAAGGCAATAAAGAATAAAAAAGAGCAAGGAAATATTTATAATTCTTTTTTATCCCATCAAGATGAATACATCCAAATCCCTATACAAAAATTAGGCACTATAGAAAACCACTACTGGGTTTATGGAGTTCTGCTTAAAAAAGAAAATATAAGAGATAAAGTAATGGAAGAACTTTATTTAAACGGTATTGAAACAAGGCCTTTCTTTTGGCCACTCCATTTACAAAAAGCTCTACCTGAAAAATTTAAACCTAATAATAATTTTCCGGTGTCTGAAAATATTGGGAAAAATGGTTTGTATCTACCTTTAGGAAAAAAAATTAATAAAAGTAAAATAAAATTTATCTCCTATAAATTGATTGAATCAATTAAAAAAATTAAATAATATCTTATCTATTTAATTTACCAGCAAAGTTACCTTCTCTTACTAAATTATTAATTTCAAAAATTTTATATGAACCACATAAAGGGTCTTCTCCAATATCTAGGATAACTTGGCTTGACTCTCCTTCGTCGGAGGTATATCCGTAAGTTAGCTCTACTACTAAGAATGTTGGATCAATACCTTTTAAGTAATTACATGTAAGCTCAGTCCCTCTATTAAACTCCATAAATTCTTTAGGGTTATTAAATAAAATTGTAGATTTTATTCCTGTGGCTATTGATATATAATTTCCAAGATAACCAAAGTATCCAACACTTTCATTTTCATTTTGCGAATACTGTAGAGCAGCTATTGAATGATTTATATTTTTTTCAACTAATTTATTTGGCCATTTGGGGTTTATATTTCCACTATTAATTCTAGATATTTCACTAATTGGATTTGATATCGTCAAAATAGAAGCAAGAGGTGTGCTTATTATTAAACTTACAAAAAGAATCGATAGAAATTTAACAGATAAGAAATTCTTATTTATTTTATATTCTTCTAAATAGTTGTATTCTTTTTTTATTAATAATAAAGAACCTATAAATGCTCCCAAAGAAATAGATATTGGTAAAAGTAAGATTTGAAGTTGTATACTTGCTGAAGATAAATTCATATAGTAGACAAACCCTAAAGCTGACAACCCAGAAAATAAAATTCCCAAAATACTATTTTCAAATAATTTTTTTGTAATTAGAGATTTATTATATTTGTAAATTCCAATAATAAAAAGGTGGGAACAATTTAAAGATATTATTAAAGGCAAAATTATAAATACTGGTCCAGGAAGTATTTTTTTTGATCCGTGGCCATTTATATATGCTTCTGCAATATAACCCACATAGCCTAGGTTAATACTATGTCCTAGTGATTTGTACAAAATTGGGATTGATAAGATTCCTAAGGATAGTCCAACCAAAATTCTTAATAGCTTATTAAACCATTCTTTGTTATATTCGTTTTCAACAATTACAAAAATTGTTAATATTGTAGCAATTATTATTAAGCTAAAATCTTGGTTTGACCATATGTTTAAACCTGATATAAATCCAATTAATAAACTTAACTTATTTTTATTTACATTCTTTGCTGGTTTAACAATTAAATAAAAAGTTAAGTATAGAAGAATTATTCCTAAAAATAGTCTTCCTGAGACAGCATTTAAATGAGCCGCAATAGTTCCGCTATCGCCTCTTCTAATTGGAAATGGAGCAATTAAAGTTAATGGAATTACAATCATTACAGCTAAAGCCCACGAGTTAATTACAATCTTAACTAAATATATTCCCAAAGAAATTGCAATTATTGAGAAAAAATACATGAGGATTAAAGCTAAATCTATGTGTAAGTTTATATCTAAATTTGAAAAGGGAATAGTAAGAAAAGCAAACAAGTTTTGATACTCAGTTATATAATTTTCATAAGGCCAATTACCAGCTCTTATTGAAAGTAAATCATTAATTACATATTCATTATGATGAACTTCAATTAAAGAAGATGTTGTTTGCCAGAAACTTGACAGCATGGATGTAACTGATAAAAAACTAAGTAAATAAATAAAGTATTTAAATTTAGCACTAAGAGTATCCCAATTATAAATTTTATTAATTACTAACGAAATAAGAATAGTTAAAAGTAGATGATACATACCAAATCCAGACCATAAATACTCCGAAATAGGGTATTTATCTTCCCACAAACCATTATTCTCAATGATTAACAAACCAGACAGCAAACCCAAAAAAGCATTTATTAAAATTATTAAGTTAATCTTTACATTGAAATTCTTATCAATAAAAAATTTTTTAAAATAATAAAGCCCTATAAAGATACTAAATAAATAGATGCTCTTATCCCAAAATTCACTGTAATAATATTTTCTAATAAGAAAACGAAATGAGAAATTAATTATTATCACTAAAAAAGTAAAGCTAAAAGAAGCTATAAATACATTTATATAGTTTTTCAATTTTATGTTTGTATCTGAAGTTTTGCTCAACATTCTAAATTTTTTTAAGATAAAAATACATTTATATTAACTTTCAATTGAGCATTTATGTAAATAGCTAAGGTTTACACCTTTGTTTCTTAGAGAAGTTTCTATTGTTGTGATTTCATTACATAGATATTTAATATCGTTAGTATCGAATCTACAAGAATCATTATTAGGTCTAGGTCTTTGAAAAGAGGTAACATAGAATTCTTTAACACCCAGATCTACTATTTGATTTACATTTCGATAGCCTTTAATAGAACTATCTAAATAAGTATTAACACTTTGAGGAGGTTTGCAACTTAAAATATATTCAATATTCATAGATTTACTATTTTTATTTATAAAATTTGCCAACTCCTTTCCTGAAAAAGCCCAATAGTCTGTTGGCCATTCACCGCATCCGTCGACATCCTCGCAATAGTAGCTTAAGTTATTTTCATCAATCAACTCATTAAAATATATATATTTATATGCTCCCAGCCCCATTTGAGTTAGAACTAGATAGAAAGCACAAAAAGCAAAAGCAAAATTTTTTAGTAGTTTATTTATTGGAAGGTGGGCTATTGAATCTATAAATATAATTATTAAAAAAGGAATTATAAATAAAAATTGTCTTATTCCATCATAAGCTGATGGTCTAAAAACAAAAAAAAGTAAATTCATAAATACAATAAAAAAGTAAGAATATCTAGCGAATTCATTTGTAATATTTTTAATTACTAGTTGATAAGTAAAAATTCCAAAACCAATTAAAAAAACTATAGGAGATTTAAATATCAGCCATTCAACTAAATAAGTTGATTCCATATTCTGCGCATCTATAAATCTTCCATTCGTTATTGTTGAGCCGCTCCACGTATAAAAGAATTGATGTTCTAAAGCATCAATAAACCACTTAATAGGATTTTTCCAAGAGGAAGGTGATCCCAAAATTACTACAACAATAGAAACAAAATATATTAACAAATTATTGTAAAGTAGAGTCTTTAATTTGGATCCCTTTCGAAGAAAAAGTATGAGTAAATATAATGATGCTATTCCTACGAATCCATAAGCGTTAACTCTTAATAGGCATACAAGACCAATATTTAAACCTGTAATTGAAATTTTTTTAAGATTTAATTTATTTTTAAAATCAGAATTTAAAAAGAAGTCAAAAATATATAATATTGTTAAAAAAAGTTGGAGGGCGTAGGGTATATCTTTAATATTGAATAAAGCATGTCCATTTATACTTGGAAATAGTAGTAAAAATAAGACAAATAAAAGAGAAACTTTCTTTTCAAAAAAAATATTTAGTTTTTTGTAAATAAAAAATAAAATGATTATTACATATAAATTTAAAAAAATATGTAAAAGAATATAGAGTATTTCGTCATTGTTATTTATATTGATATTCTCTGAACTAGAAAATAATTGTATAAAAATAGAATTAATTATATTTGAATTTGCTAATAAATATATTGGAAGTACTACTAAAAATCCATAATACTCATTTACTCCAACTTTATATAGAAGCTCATTTGAATTATCAGTAAAAAAAAGAATTATTTTGTTATAAATGTTTCCACTCTCATAAAGTAAAAACATCTCATCATAAGTATTCCCACCTATAAAGATATAAAAAACTTGATGAAAACCATATAAAGTAAAAATTCCAATTAAGTATTTATCATATTTTGAAATTTTTTGAATCATTATTAAATATGATATCTTAAAAAAATATAATTATTACATATGAATGTTAATTATTTAATATAATTAATTTATGTCTAGAGCAATTCCATTAGAAAGTGACATGAACTGGTGGTGGTATAGGTCAAAAAATAATTATTTAAACCATATAATTAAATCAAATAATATTTCTAAAGACATTGAAATCCTTGAAATAGGCCCTGGAAAAGGTAACAATATTGAGTCACTAAATAAATATGGAAAAGTCTCGGTCCTCGAAATTGAAAAAGAGTTTATTGGGTATCTTTATGAAAACAAATTTGTGGAAGATGCTTTAATTTATCAGAGTTTTGAAGAAATAGATAAAAAATATGATTTGATAGTACTACTAGACGTGTTGGAGCATATAAGAGATACGGATTTATTTTTAAAAAATATATCCCACCATTTAAAGACAAATGGCAATGTAATTATCTCAGTCCCTGCATACAATTCACTTTGGAGTGACCATGATGTAAAGCTAAAACATATAAAAAGATATACATGGAGTAAACTTTATGAGGAATTAAATGACTTTTTCTTAATAAACAAGAGATATGGAATGAATTATATACTTCTTCCAATTAGATTTTTTCAATTAAGAGTGTTAAGAGCATCAACAACTCTTAATGAAACCTCAGATTTAGTAAACGAATTTCTTTATTTTATTGGCAAAATTGAAAATATTCTTTTACGAATGAGGCTCAACCCAAAATTTGGGATTTCGCTTTATCTAATTTGCAGTAAAAAGTAATTAATATGATCAATAATTTAAGGGGAAAGTTTAATCCAAATAATAAAAAAAAAGGTAACAAAATATATTTAAGATTTTTTATATTTATTTTTCATCTAATAATTGTATATAAAGCTTTAAATACTCAAATTTCATTCGATGAGGCATATACCTTTTTACAATATGTGTATACAGATGATATATTAAATTTTGGTTTAGCGAATAATCATCTTTTAAATACTTTTTTGATGTATAGCTTATCATTTATTGATTATGATTTATTTTTATTGAGGCTTCCAAACTTAATTTTTGGATCTTTATATCTACTATCTTCTTACTATATTTCATTAAAAGTTAAATATCGATATCTAACGCTGACGATATTAATTTGCTCCCCGTATTTAATTGACTTTTTCTCTATTGCAAGGGGATACGGAATTAGTGCTGCACTAACACTTATAGGGCTAACTAATTATTACTTTTCAAATTATAAATATAAAATGCAGATTAGTCTTTTTTTATTTATACTATCCTCTTATTCAATTCATATAACAATCATTTTATTATTTGTCTTTATATTATTTAATTTTGATTATTTCATCTATAAATTAAATACTGTAAAAATTCTGTCACTTATTTTTACAGTAGTATTATCAACCCCTGTCATATATTTAGTTTTTAATATTACAAATATAGATAAACCGCTATATGGAGTTGAAGATATTTCATTTTTATATCTAATTAAATCTAGTTTTGGTTTCAATGGTTTATATGTGTCTGATACTACAATTTTTAATTTGTTCTTAAATTCTTTATTTATCTCTCCTCTTATCTTTTTTCAATCACATACATTAAAAACAAAACGAGTAATTGGCATGACTTATTTAACTGTATTACTTTTATATCTGCTTCCTTTTATATTTGGTAGACCTTTTCCAATTTATAGAGTATTAATACCTTTTCTACCAATGGTTTTGTTTAGTTTGGTTCTAACAATTGATTCTATTTTTAATAGATTTTATTTTAAGTATCAAAAAAGCTTTTCCTTTATAGTTGGTTTTATTATTTTATTTAATTTTCTTGGAACCCTTCAATTCAATGATTACTTTGATTGGGATAATTTTTATGATAAAGAATTGCAAATCAGTTTTTCCCAAGTTGAAGATTCAGAAAATTGTATATTTGACTTTCCAGATGAGCTCAGAGATCCTTCAACTGATTATTACAGATTGATTGCAAGTATAGAGAAGCCAATTTACTGTGATTATGATACCAAAAGAATTGGAACTAATGCAAAGTGATATTCTTTGATATAAAATTTTAAAGTGAAATGATAAATATAAAATCTAGATTGAGTAGTGGAAAAAATTTAGTTTATTTATTTATTTTTCTTAACATTGTTTTTCGAATACCTTCAATCAACAACTCAATACCACCATATTTTTTCTTTTGTGATGAAGGAATGTATATAAATGAAACATTTAGGATGCTCAAAGAAAATAATTATTTTCAAGAAATGTTTAAATCAGGTCCAATTAATATTTATCCTGTTTTAATTTTATATAAAGTATATATTCTACTTTTTGATAAAACATTAGATTTTACTGAACTGCTTATTTTTGGAAGGTTAATTCTTCCAATTATTTTTAGTGCGTTAACAATTATATTTTTAGATAAATTAGTTAAATTAATATTTAGTAATTCTTTTTTAGCAAGATTTATAGCAGCTTCGCTTTTCACTTTTTCTCCATATATATTTGCCCAATCGAGAATTTGGTACCCTGACCACTATCAGTTCTTGGCTACTACTGCATTAGCTTACTATTTGTTGAAACTCTTTTACAGTGAATTGAATTTTAAGAGCTTTTTACCTGTTGCTTTATCTTTCTCTATTTTAGTTAGTATTAAATATTCTGGACTAATTTTAGGGTTGCCAATATTTGTAGTAATTTTAATTAAAAATATAGATAATTATAAAAATTACAACTTGAGTTTTGTCATTAAAAATAATTTAATTTATTTAGTTAGTGGTTTTGCAATTCTATTGATAATAAACTTTAGTGCAATTGTAAATTTTGACAAGTTTCTTGAAGGGTTTAATTTTAATCTTCATAATTACGGAGGTGGGTATAAGCCAGGCTGGAGAGCTTTTAATGGTTTTAAATATTACTCAATATTTCTTTACTTAGTTCCAACATCTATTTTTTCATTGCCTTATTTATTATTGGGTTTAAACAAAATTATTAAAGAAAAAAAATATATAGAGCTTTTACTGTTTTTTATTACCCCAGGCATTATTTGTATCTACTTAGGAGGTCTTTATCTAATAATGAATAGAAATATTAATTTTTTGTTTACCCTAGTTTTAATTCCAGTCATATACGGCTTGGTTGAAAGTTTTAAAGTAAAAAATAACTTATTAAATACTATAAATAAACTAACAATTGGAATTTTTACTTCATTTCTTATAATTTCATTTTCGATCACACTTATTGATGACTTTAAAGTTGATTCAAGGATAAGAGCAAAAAATTGGATTTTTGAAAATATCAACGAACAGCCGAATGAAATTTTTGGTATAAACGAAGGGTGTTCTGGCTCTTCACCTTTAGAGGGTCTATACACAACAGAAAATGACAGAGAGATGAATAACTCTTATAAATACTATGTGTTTAATGATTATTGGGATAATACTCTAACAAATGGTTCAAAAAGAAATAATATATTTTTACTATCAAACCATAAAAATTCACATTTTTACTTTTATATGAAGCTAGACCTTTTTGAAACCCCCTTAAATAGGAATTTAAATAAATTAAATATTAAGGAAGGTTATAGCCTTCTAAATTCATTTTCAGGAAATGGTCCAACAATTTTTGTATTAAAAAAAAATTAGGTATATGAAAAAAATAAAAAGAGTAGGATATTAAAAGGTGCTTGAAAACTTTATCTTTTTATGTTTTAAATTCTTTATTTTTTATATATTCTTTTTTCTAGCAGGAAGATCTTTTTTTATAATAAATAATAAATTTTCTTCTGGAAAGATTATAGACGAAGATAATATTCTAGGTTTATCAATAAGTATCTTCTATCCAATTATTGGTATCTTTTTAATAGGAAATTTTTTATTCCTCCTCAATTTTATTATTCCTCTTGATAGTTTTTTTACTTATTTAATTATTTTATTTCTAGTTCCTAATCTTTATAAAAAAATAAATTTGAAAGAACTTAAAAATACATTTTTCTCATCTTTTTTAATTAGTTTTGTTTTATTATTTTCAACATACGGAGTTAATTTTCATTATGATGCTGGATCATATCATTTATTAAATCAAGCATGGATAAGAGAAAGTAACATAATCCTTGGTTTCTCAAATATATTTGGGGCTTTTGGAGTTAGCTCAATATGGGAATATGTTTCTAGTTTCTTGTGGATAGATGGAACTTACGTATTATTACATTTTCTAAATCTAATTTTTATTCTTTTCTTTTATCAATTCTTAGTTTTTTCAATATTTGGTCAGAATGATAAATTACTAAAAAACTCTTCCCTAAGTTTAATTATTTTTTCAATATTGGATAATTTTGGTTTTGGAGGTGGAAGGAACGGATTTCTCTTTGTTCAAGGTTTAGGCAAACAAGATATGGCAATTGCAATCCTTTATTTAATTACCTCTCTTCTCATACTTATTTCACTTATTAAAGACAAATATGAATTGAAAAATTTTATTGTTATTTCAACGTTTACATTGTTTTTATATCAATTGAAAATAAGTTCATTTCCAATAGTTATTTTATTTTCTTACTACATATTTAAATATGTAAAGAAAAATAATCTTAGCTTTAGGGATTTAACAAAAATACAGTTACCATATTTAATTTTATTTTTATTTTGGATGGTTAAATCAATATTGCAAACGGGATGCTTAATATTTCCAGCGACTGTTACCTGCTTTCAAAATCTTAGCTGGGTTGACATTGAATATACTAGAGATTTAGAAGAAATAACCGTTGGAATAAGTAATTCATATTATTTCACTGAACCATTTTCAGCTTGGCTTAGGGAATATTTAATTAGTGATTTAAATAGAAATACACTTTATAATTTTTTCATTTCATTAGGAATCGTTGCTCTTTTTCTATTCAAAAATAGGAATTCTCATTCAAGAGAATTTAATTTTGTTATTTTATTTTTTATTCTTGTAAATATATTATTTTTTCTTAGATATGGTCCTGACCCAAGATACTTGATAGGACTACAAATGTTATCTGTTGCTATTGTTGGATTGTATATAAAATCTTTTAAATTTATAAACAAATTTATATTAATTTCCATATTCTTAGTATCACTTTTACTACTTCCAAGGCTTCAATATTATCAGTCATTTAATTTCTTTGTTTTACCCAGCTTTAAAACCCCAAACGTAGAGTTAGTAATTGTCGACGGGGTTTCGTACCCAAAGAATGGTGACCAATGTTGGAATGATATTGAATGCTTCCCGAACTATCGACCACTAAGATTTGAGAAAAAATATAATTTTTTTCAAGTTGTCTATGTAGATTCTAAGCAATAAATGATTCAAGAAAATAAATCAATATCAGCTATTGTTCCTTTTTACAACGAAGAAAAGTATATTAAAGACTCGGTCAATAGATTAATAAAAACTGAAATATTTAATCAGATTATTTTAGTAAACGACTCATCTCAAGATGGAAGCAGGAATATAGCAAGTGAACTATCAGAGAAACATCAAAGCATAATATTAGTAGATTCTTCTGAAAATAAAGGAAAAGGTAATGCTATAAATTTAGCTATACCGTATCTTCAAACCACACATGTGGTTGTTCACGATGCTGATTTAGAATATTTTCCTGAAGACATAGTTGAAATGTTTCAAGCAGCAATAGAAAATCCATCTGCCCTCATACTTGGTTCAAGATGTATTGGAAACAAAGAAAGAAAGAACCTTTATAAAATCACATACTATGGGAATAAAATATTAACCAAAATATTTTCAATTCTAAATAATTATTCGGTTACTGATATCGCAAGTTGCTATTGGCTTATAGAAGTTGAGAAGTTAAAAAAATTAAATATTAAAGAAAAAGGTTTTTCTATTGAAGTTGAGGTATTGTCTAAATACTTAAAATTGGGACATAACATAATTGAGGTTCCTATTAAATATGAAGGAAGATCTTATGAAGATGGAAAGAAGATAAATTATTTAGACGGAATAAAAATATTTATTAAAATATTACTTTATAGTAAATTTATGTCTTTTTTTGTAAAGAATTAATTTCATAAAAAACTGAAGCAAAAATTAAGTGTATTGTGTTCATAATATATCTATATGAAGAATCTGTTTCAATATTCTGCCACCAGGATAAATAAAGTAGAGAAACAAATAAAAAGTTTAAGATAACTAAATATATGTTTATATTTTGAAAGAGATTTAACTTTTTATTTGTTATTAAATTTATAAGAAAAAATATAAAAAGCGAATAAAGAATATAAGCCATAGGCCAGTACTCGTTAATTTTACTCAATATCTTTGCAAAGTTTTCAAAATTTAAATCCCTTAAGAGAATAAAGTCAAAAATTAAATCACTAAAATTTAAACCATCAATGTATTCAACATTTGTAGCATCAGGAAAAAATATTTTTTGATAGATAAAATGTAGAGAATATAAAGAGAGCCCAATTATTGTAAACTTTTTATTTTTGGAGAAAAGAATCATTCCTATTATTACTATCAAAACTAGTAGCTCTATAAATTGTTTACTAAACAATAAAGTACTAAAAAATATCATAAATATTATTTCTTTTAAACCAGCTTCTTTATTCAACTTATATTTTCTTAAGTTTATAACGAAGCTTGCAAACAAGAAGCTGACGATTCCTTCTAACATTAGTGAGTCAGCTATCAAAAATCTTAGCCATCCATCATCTAAAACAACAATCAAAAAAGTTAGAGAGAGTAGCACTTTATTTAATTTTGAAATTTTTAAATCAAAGAAAATTAAGAAACTAAATAAGAATACTAAATAGGAATTTGAATTAATGAAATTAAATGTTTGATCTATAAAGTTAAACTTATAAATAACTGCCTGCACATAACTTAGCATCAAACCATACCCTGGAATGATATTATTTTCTATAGAATAGAAATAGTTATTTTCATAAATCATTTTTGAGATTGGAAGCCATTGAGCTTCTACATCGTAATTTAATAATCTATATTTATTTAGATTTGATAAAATTTCAAAATTTATGTTGTTATATAAATAAAGCATGGAATATAAAAATAAGATGATTGGTAAATAATATAATGATCGGTTTTTAAATAACAGAACACTAATCCAACAAAAATTAACAAAAAGAAAGCTTACAGAGAATGAGAAATTTTTTGAAATAGGCATCAACAGAAATTCAAAGAGAAAAAAACTACTTAAAAAGTATGAAAGTGATAGTGAGTAAGAATTTAATTTAAATGTATCATTTATGTACTTACTAATTAGTAGGAAAAAAATAAAGGATAGTACTGCAGATAAGTATTTTGTAGATTCTATCTTTTGAAAAATAGGAAAGTAAATACCCCTCCTTGATATTTTTAACATAAAATTTATAAATATAGGAGCAAAAATAAAAAATGATAAGTAATTGGGAAATTTTGCCTGAAATATATTAATTTTCAAGTTATTAAATGTTTCTATAGTCTTGTTCTTATTTTTTTTAAATATTAAATAAATTATTGGAATTAAGATAAATGGAAATAGCAAAATAGAAAAAAGTGGAAAGTCTTGTTTAGGAAATATTGAATCATTAGTTGTTTGAACAGTTTTATTTGAAATCAAAGAACTTTTCCAACCACCCTTAACATAGTGCTGGCACTCTAAAAATGAATTAACAATTGCCACATTTCCGTCGCTATCTTGTAGCCGTACATTAATAAAGTCAGGATCTGGATTAAAAACAAAGTTTGGATCGCTATCAATATCTTGTTCTACAAAATCATCAGGATACTCTCCACAGCTTTCAATTATTGCTTCTTTCATACTTGTTTACTGTTTTTCTAATTTAATTAACAACAAAAAACCAAAGTAGTTTAAAAATAATTTTCTAAATAGCTTTTCCATTTTTATACCAAAATTTATTCCAAAAGAAGAAAACAAAACACCAAAATTTAATATCTTTTCTATTTTAATCTTTTGGAAATTTGTTTTTTGGAATAGAAGCTCTGCACTTTTTAAATTCAGTTTATTTACATGTTCTTCACTTGAATTAACTTTGTTAATTAAGTTACTTAAAAAATATATTGGACTTTTAAAATTTGGTGTTGTAATTATTACTTTTCCATTTGGTTTCAATACTTTTTCAACGGTAAGCATAATTTTGATAAACTCATCTTCTGGGATCATTTCTACAAGGCCTAATATGGTTACTACATCAAAATATTCATGATATGCTGATGGTTCGAATGCTTCAGTTGTAATAAAGTTTCCTTGATCTCCATATAAATTTCTTGCATATTCTATTTGAGCAGAAGCAATATCAACCCCAATTGATTGAGCAGTTACATACCTTCCAATAAAAGTACCTGGGCCGCAAGCGAAATCCAAATGTTTATGATTATTCTTAATGTATTTTTTTATATGTAGGAAAGTAATATTATGCCAGTTTGGCTGGATTCCTTTATTTTTTTTTAATCCTTCTGATAGTACTTTGTCATAGTACCCACTTTCTAAGGTTGATTCCCAAAAATCATTCATATTACTATTTTAATGTTTGGTAAATACATTTGCCTTAAAGCCTAATCAATAACTTTTTCAATTTTCTCATAAAATTTATGTTCTAATTTTTCAAGTTTTGAAATAATGTCCGAACTATTTTTTTGGGTTTCTTTCCAAATTGGCACCATAGCATTCCAGAGTCCTTCACCTTTAAATCTAGAATAAAAAGAAGCACCTACATGAAGAGCAATTACTATGTAACTAAGAAATGCTGAAAACTCATGTAATGCAATAGCTACCTCTATACCTTCCATTCCTAAATTGAAAAGACCAGCGATTAAGAGCCCAGTTGTTGGTAGCATTATCAAGCTGAAATATACTAGCTTGTGGACAGATTTTGCTATAAAAAGATGTCCTTTAGGCACATCTTCATGTGCCCCTAATAGTGTGGGGGTATCTTTCATGTAAAAATACCTTACTAAAACAAGGATTAAAAATATTGTAGCGAATAGTATTTCAAAATTAAGTAATGATGCATCTTCAAGCTCCGTTAAATCATCAACTTGTTTGAATATTCCATAGGCATACAGCAAAGTAAATGTCCAATGGATAAATTTTGCTAACTTTGTGTGAGAGTTCATTATCTTATTTTAAAGAGTTGTAGGAAGCATTTATTAGGCTTTGTCCTCGTTCATTAATTAAATATTCTCCACCTAATTTATTCACTAAATAACCAAAAGACATTTTACAATCTGGATCAGCAAAAGTGGCGCTGCTTCCTCCAAAGCCAACATGTCCAAAGGCATTCGGACCAATCATGAATGAACCCCCTTCGCCTTCGAATCTGCCTCGATTGTCCATATGTAACATAAACCCCTCTGAAAAATTTGTAGGTAAAAGAAGCATATTGTCTATCTCAGATTTTACATTTGATTCACTCAGTCTTTTAATAGATTTTTTTGAGAGAAGTTTTTCATTATTTTGAGCAAGGGGAGTAAGCATTCCTGCTAATGAACGAGCATTAGTAATTCCTCCAACACCACCTATTTCAGCTCTGTAGGTTTCTATTGCATTGTAATCATATCCACCGGTGTTCGTTAAAGACAGTTTTTGCATAGAATTTGGATTTGTTCTAAAAACTGTTGCAAAGTCACTTGGTTTATCCGAAGGACTTGGTTTAAATGGAGTTACTTTAGCTACTCTTTCATCTTCACTCTCAGGTAGCCCAATCCAATAATCTAAATTATATGGCTCACTTATCTCATTATTAAAAAACTTACCCAGAGATTTTCCAGAAACTCTTTTAACAAGTTCACCTATTAACCAACCTGTTGTCATCATGTGGTAACCGGTCTCCTCACCTGGTACCCAGAAAGGCTCCTCATTCTCTAGTAGTTCAACCATATAGTCCCAATCAAAGAAACCTCCTTCTTGGACTTGAGTTCTAAATGCAGGAAGACCAGCAGAATGATTCAATATCATCTCTACTGTTGTATCTTCTTTTCCTTTTTTTCCATATTCAGGCCAATATTTTGTTACCTTCTCTTTTGCATTTAGTTCTCCTCGGTCAATTAATAAATGTGCACAAAGTGCAATTGCTGCTTTGGTGCTTGAAAAGGCGACTGAAAGAGTATTTTCATCCCATTTATCTGTTCTTTGTTCGTTTTTATGCCCTGCCCAAAGGTCTACAGTTGTTTCTCCATCTATAAC
>CESQ01035246.1_pt1 | contig 69759 bp, 70 predicted proteins | sample 361401 | NCBI WGS metagenome assembly CESQ01 (sample SAMEA2622119, study PRJEB7988) | marine metagenome | isolation source: saline water (ENVO:00002010), including | reverse complement strand
CTCTAGGCCCGTGATGGCTCAGTCATGAATTTTACACCCATCCAGGTGGCTAAGTCACTGGTCGAGGAGTAGTGCCTCTTGCGCCCCGGTGTATGAGACTCCTGCGAAGCCAATGACCATCAACCACTCAAAGAACGCAGCTACAGACAGAGAAGGATGGCCGAGATCGCTACACTCCAAGACTGTGTCCATGTGCCCTGCAGGTATAGAGAGTGAGGCCCCCGCGTATGAGTACACCGAGATTGCCAGTCCAAGGAGACACATCAGGGAGAAAACAGTCCAACTTCTACGAATTCGATATAGTGATGAGAAACGTGTATCCAGCTCGAGCATTCTGAGGGTTATCACAGTTGATAGGAGTGCCCAGATGATCAGTCCACCAAAAATCACCCTGGCCTGTAACATATGAAGCTCCATCTGCTCGTGCCATGGCGTGTATGAAATCCAAATTATGGATATCCCGGATATGGCCGCAGAAATAGCTGAGAGTAGATTCATATTTTCGATTCCGGATCCATTATTCTGCTCTGCCCATCTTCTCCTGGCATTGTAGAATTGTATTGATAGTGGTAACGTGAGAGCCCCGGTCAGAGTGAATCCGATAGTGAATGCCCAGCTAGAGGCCGGATTGGTGTCGGTATCTGAAATGAACGGAATGAAAGGGTCGCATCCGTCCAAAACCCAAGAAAAGTAGCATACTACGAGTGTGATTACTTGGATGGCCACTGTAATCTTGACTAGCTTCTCCAGTTTGGGAGCCTCCATGGGAGTCAGCATAAGCTTGGTACGGCCCGATATTATTCAAGCAATCCCTAACCATCAATACTCATGACCCTCTTTGAGATTCATGGATGGTCACGAGCTCTGGACCTCCAAGTGCCTTGAAATTGGGTTCTCTCCTAAATCTAGACTCTATGAGGAGGGGACGAGGACATCTCAGGATGCCGCCAATCAACTGGGCTGTGAAGTTTCTCACATAGCAAAGTCCATTGTTTTCCAAGGAGAGAGCTGTGCGATAGTCGTAATCACCTCTGGTTCTAACAGAGTCGATAGGAAGAGGAAGCTGAAGAGGATTCTAGGTTACAAGCCAGGAATGGCCTCGCCTGAATATGTCCTTTCTAGTACTGGCTATGTGGTAGGAGGAGTACCTCCTTTCGGGCATACCGAAGAAACTGAGATCTTGATGGATGAGGACTTGATGCAATTCAAAACTGTATGGGGGGCTGGAGGAACTTCTCAGACCGTTTTCCCAATTTCTCCTGAAGATTTGATGAAAATCTCAGGAGCCAGAATCGCAGATGTTAAGCAGTAGTGATACAATGTCAGTTGAGAAATTATTGCAAGTTGCATCAAGATTGAGAGATGACGTCGACGTCATTGGAAGAGAATTGACCGTTCAGGGCACTGTTGATTGTGTCTACAATCCGCTTGCATATGCTTGGGACGTTCACAAGAAGTACATTGAGATCTCTGGGGACATGGGAGCGAGTACAGTCATGATGGGAATGAATCCCGGCCCTCATGGAATGGGGCAGATGGGGATACCCTTTGCCGCGACCAGTATGGTCAGGGACCTTCTGGGCATCTCAGGAATTGATGTCGATCAGCCCTCGGTTATTCACCCTAGGAGGCCTGTGATTGGCTTGGACTATCCGAGAGAGGAGGTCTCCGGAACTAGGATTTGGGGACTGCTATCTGAAACCTATGGAGGTGCCAGTGAAATCTTCGATAAGGTCTTCCTAGTCAATCACTGTCCACTGATGCTACTGGACGGCCCCAGAGGTAGCAATATTACTCCGGATAAGATTTCTGGCCCCACTGTCAGGAGGTTGTTAGAGAGGTGCGACGAGCATCTTCTCGAGGTTGTTGAAATTCTCAATGCTGATACCGTAATCGGCATTGGAAAGTTCGCTGAGAAGAGAGCTATCAATGCACTGAGAGGCAGTGGAGTCGTCGTAAAGGGGTGCTGGCACCCCTCTCCCGCTTCCCCTTTGGCTAATCGCAATGGAGGCGCGGACTGGCGCGAAAACGTAAGATCGGTTCTTCCATGATACAACAGGAACGGGGCCATTTAAACCTAGTAAAGAGTTAAGTCGTCTAATGTCCCGTAAAGCCTCATGGACGCCAAGACGACGCCCGAGTACCTGATTTCAAACGCCAATGACATGCCTAACGAACCTGCTCTCTCATGGAAAGATAATTCTGGGAAGTGGGTCACTATGACATGGTCCGATTTCTATGACAGTGCCAATAGAGTCGCTAGATCGCTAATTTCCATGGGCTTTGAGCCAGGAGACAAGCTAAGCATCTACTCCTACAACAGATTCGAGTGGTATGTGGCCTACGTCGCGGCTAACATGTGCAATGGAGTGGCCGTAGGAGTTTACCACACCTGTTCCCCAGAAGAAGTAGAGTGGGTAGTTGGAAACTCCGACTCTAAGGTCGTCTTCGTAGGGACCAATCCGATGGACGGGGGAGACACCAGTAAGATGTGTAGTCACCGCCTTCTAGCCGCAATGGGGAATCTCGGAAAGGTCGAGGCAGTAGTCTCGATGCAGGGCATGGATGCCATCAATCATGACGTGGCAATGACATGGGAGGAATTCATCGGGAAAGGAGATTCGACCCCTGAAGCTACGGTCATGGATAGGATCTCGAGTATCAAGCCATCTGACCCAGCTACATTGATCTACACTTCTGGAACTACTGGAAACCCCAAGGGCGTCGTCCTTACACATGAGAACATGTACTTCGAGATAGGTCAGGTTCACAAGCTAATGAGCTTCGATCAAGGTGACGGTTACGTTTCGTGGCTTCCTTGCGCACACGTGTTCGGTCAGCTTGCTGACAATCACCTATGGATCAGGGATGGGATACACATGAGAGTCGTCGATAATCCCTTGCATGCCATAGACTACTGCAAGGAAGTTCAGCCACATCTGTTCATTGGAGTCCCCAGAATCTATGAGAAAGTGTATAGCAACCTTGTTGCCGGGCTACCGCCGACATGGCTGCTTAGCTTGCCAGTACTTGGCAACATAATCAAGAAGAAGGCGAAGGGGAAGATTGGTTTCTCAAACGTAAAATTCTCTATCACAGGCGCCGCGCCGATCAATCCCGACATACTGACCCTGTTCCACAAACTAGGAGTCCCCCTATTCGAGGGATATGGAATGACTGAGACATCGGCAGGAGCAACACTTGGAGCACCTGGGAACAACAGAATCGGATCCGTAGGGAGGCCTTTCCCCGACACAGAGCTGAGGATTGCAGATCCTGATGAGAATGGAAACGGGGAAATCCAGTTCAAGGGTAAGCACATAATGGCTGGATACTACAAAAATCCAGAGGCTACGGCTGACACAATGACCGAGGACGGATGGCTCAAGTCAGGGGATTTGGGCAAAATAGACATGGACGGTTTCGTTTATGTCACCGGACGTCTCAAGGAGATTTACGTGAGTTCAGCTGGTAAGAACATAGCACCTCTGGTTATTGAGGAGACCATGAAGTCAATCCCGGTTGTGTCGCAGTGCATGCTGATCGGTGATAACAGGAAGTACTGCAGCGCTCTATTCACCCTAGATGTTGGTGCCATACTACGAGATGTGCATGGCCTAGATGGTGCTACAGAGGTCCCTAAGGATCCTGCAAAGCAGTTGGCGAAGCTAGCTGAGCTAGGTCATGACCTGTCAGAATACACCGCAGTGGGCAGTGAGACGTACAAGCAGTTGGAAACCGCTGTTAACGGGCTTAATGGAAAATTCAGCAATCCCGAGCAAGTCAAGAAGTTCACCGTCCTACCTCGAGACTTGAGCGTTGATGATGGAGAGCTTACCCCCACTCTAAAGATTAGGAGGAAGCAAATCAGAGAGAACTGGTCGGCCGAGATCGAATCAATGTATTCCTGAGGCGAACATATGTCCCCCGAGGAGTGGGTCGCTCTGGCGACTGTATTCATCGTGGGGGCTATGAGTCCCGGGCCATCACTTGCAGTGATATTGAATAACACAATTTCAGGCGGAAGAAGTCAAGGAGTAGCGACGGGAATCGGCCATGGAATTGGATTTGGGGTATACGCCTTTATTGCAGCCTTAGGATTAGCGACTGCTCTATCTGTACATGATGGTGTCCAGTTGATACTGAACGGAGGGGGTTTTGTAATCCTTGTTTGGTTGGGCTTTAAGTTCATAAGAAGTTCAATGAATGAATCTAAATTTAAACATGGAAACCATCGGGAAAATACTTCCCAGAGGACGGGTTTCTTCCAAGGCTTCATGATTGCATTATTCAATCCGAAGATTCTGGCATGGATGATAGCACTTTACGCTAATTTCATCGAGCCAGATATGGGTATAGAGGTCCTTCTTGGAATGGGCGCACTGGGGATGGTAATTGACGGATCCTGGTACGTGACTGTAGCTACAATTCTGAGCTCTGGTGACAGGATCGAGCGTCTGAGGTCAATTGCTCATGTTATAGATGGGTGCATGGGGGTCTTGATGTTCGCCTTCGCTGGACTACTTGCGAGCGGATGGTTCTGATTATACGAACTTGTGAGGAAGAAGGATCAGCAGTTCCAAGGCCATGAGTAGTGCACTTGCTTCTCTTTCGGGTTCTTCATACGGCTTGATTTCGGGACTGATGAAACTTTGCAGCTCCCCCGAGTCAAACCAGAAAGTGTTGCATTCGGGGCAACCATCCAATTCTATGGGCTCCAAGTCTGTCCCGTTTATTCTCTTGAAAACAATCTTCCTTACTCTCATTTTTGAGTCACAACATGGGCAGTCCAAATCAACCTCATTGCAATCCGATTCAAACGCCTTATGCATTGCCTTCAGCTTCCTCTCGGTTAACGAGTTGGAAGCCGCTTCAGCATTCAGTAGCATTCCAGAGCATTCGGGACAGCTGAAAATGCCATGGTCTGAGAACGCTGAGCGATTGGAATCTGTAGGGCCACACAAAGGTGCATTATCCCTCGGACAGAAATACGAGCTAGACTTGTCTGGCATTCAGCCAATGGAGTGGGGATAGGGTCTTCAATGCTCACCCGAAATATTCTCTCTGAGATACCTTCTACGAGTCTTCCTGAACTAGGAGTTATCCTCTCTCCATAGACGAAGATTATTGATGCCCTCTATCAGTTGATCGTTAGATACTGGGGACTTCATTGACTCTATGGCCATCAGCACGAGCTCGACCAGCTCGTCGTCCGGATGTGGCCCTAAGACCGCAGAAACGATGTCCCTGACATCCACTTCCTCGCCTGAGTCTAGCAACTTTAGGAGTCTTCTTTTAGCCCCTTCGTCAATGTATCCGCTCATTCCATCACATCCACAGTAGAAAGGTACGGTACCAGTTCCTCCTCGGTCCATGAGAATAGTGGACCGATTCGCGAGAGTCGAGGAGTAGTATCATTGGGATCTGCGGGGCGTGTCCTCTTGTAGTGGTCGTGACCGAGTACTATCGCCTCCTCCAGTATTTCTGAATAGCAAGAGATAGTGTTCCTATCGGTTTCGCTCCAGTATGAGTCCCAAGGATGGGTATGTACCCATAGTCTGAACGGTATCTCCGCCCCGATTGGTGGCGACATTGCCACCTCTCCCTGGGTCCCTACATCGACGAAAATCCTGCCCTTGGAGTCGAAGAGAACGCTTACCTCTCTCTTCATACTGTCAGCAATCCTCCAGAGAGTCGGCCAGTCCTGATCTTTGGCGAGTAGCGCAATTGTCTCAACAACTTCAGTGGAATTTACATCCCCTGTGGAGATGCTGTATTGGACTGATCTTTCAGAGTGCTGGAAAGGTTTCACATTCCCTCGGGGGATTGAGTGTCCCATCTCCTCAAGGGGTTGCTTGGACAGAGTCCCGAAGGAAATACTAGCTATCTGAGGTTCTGGAAGCGAACCGTTGTTGCTGGAGATTAGCCTCATCATCTGCACTGCCCACTGGGACCCGTGTGCGGCCGCCATAGCATGTCCGAACTGGATATTTCCAGAGGATATTGCCCCCTCCAGCTGACAGGACATGCCTGGTTGATCGGGTGTCATCTTACTCAGGTGTTCTCGCAGGACCCTGAAGTCTAGAGCTACGAATCCATCGCCACGGCATCGAAGATCCAACCAGAAGCCACCAAGCGAGTGGATGACCCTCCTAGCTGTCGGGGAGTCGACTGCGACTATGGCCATGTCATATGGGACTAGGTCGCCCTCTACCCCAACGTCCCACGGACAGGGCACCATAGAGAGCTTCTCTCCGATGAAGGGGAGAATATTATCTCTTAATGCCTCGACTTTTGTCATTCCCACTTGGTCTGGGGAGAAACGCTGGTGTGCGAGATTGCTCTCGGAAACCTCGTCGGAGTCGTAGACCCTGATTGTGATGCCTTCCGTCGAGTCAATTATGCCTCCCCTATGAAGTGCGGGTATTAGATTGACGATTAGATTGGAGCCTATTCCCCCAGCCCCAATTATCGCTATCTCGAAATGGAGATCACTGTTCAAGAAATCGCCTCCCTCTCATCACCAGCGGACCCTAATTTCATTAGGCAATATCGGTCGACAGTTTGTTGCAGTATACGAGTCCACTCCCACTCTAATGTTGCGCGTTCTGCACTCGGGTCATTCTGGATAATTTGCTCGATTAGGTGTTTCCTGTGCCTATTGACTTCACCCACATCCCAAACGGTTGGACGGGAACGTGATGATACATTACAAATTGAGTAATTTTCAACTTTTTTCAAATACCCCTCATGTTTTTTCTTTGCAAAGGCGATAACTTCCTCCGAAATGATTTCCCCCCTCTCGTGCATCTTTGCTAGTTCTTTCTCAAAATCCTCCATTGAATACGCCCTTAGATTTATTTGGATTCGAGATGCTTCATCGTCCATCTGATCTTGAAATAGATCGTATGTCATGTCGTAAACAACTCTAGAGGATAGTTCCCTCTGGTCGAGCATTCGCTTTATCTCAGACTTGAAGGATGAATAGCTGAGGGTGGAGAGCTTACGATATGTATCAGATGCTTCCTCTTCATCGAGTTCACGCTGGCGATTTTCGAAATGAGTCGCTAGGGTATTGGCCCTCCCCTCCCTGAATCTGATCCAGTAATTGTGAACGAGAATCTTGATGTCGTTCCAGTCTGGGAGAGAATTCTCTTCTGATGTGGGCTGTTTGAGCGCATTAGATTCGACCTTGGAGATATCGATTATCCAGTCATTGACGCCTACATCGTAATTAGGCCTCCTCAGCAGGTCCCTGATGAATACTCTAGAAATATCGGACTTGTATTCAGTCCTGAATCGGCCTTGGTGATGAATCACGAGATCGGGACAATCCGACCCGCATTCTAGCTCCTCTATGGTGCTTACCTGAAGGAGTTCGATGGAGTCATTATCTGGTTCGTCACGGAGGTTCCTGAGGAGTGCATCAATCATATTTCTCGTCCTTTGGGCGCATAGTATGTATTCTGAGTTTCTGGCATCGCCGGAAACTCCCAAATTGGACGCTTCTTCTCGGAGTTTGTCCTCATCTCCTGGCCAAGCTCGGAAGAAATTTGTTTTGCCGTTTCCGGAGTTATCCACTGGAACTAGTCTGATAGCGTTCTGCGAACCACTGAGAAATGATTCACGGCTATTCCAGCAAGGGTTTTCACGGTAATCTCCAAGGGCTCTGCGCCCAAGGGCAAACTCAACGTCCACCCAGGTGTCATCTATAGGGTAATAGGCCTTACTGAACTTCATTCCTCTTCCTCCTTTACTTGCTCAATTACGCTGAGGTTCCAATTCACATATGCTGCACTCATGCTGTTTACCCCTACCGAGATAATCTCCCATGCCCCACTCAGTGTTACAGGACGATTATGATGTTCTGAGATCACAGTGATTCTTACTCCCCAGTCATCGGTACTGACTTCTACTAAACCGGGGAAGCTTAGCCTCCCTTCTGAGTAATGCATAACTGTATTGTTCCAATCGTTAATCTTCTGCTCGTACTTCAGTTGCCTTTCCTTTCCAATCGCTTTCCAGTCTATCGTTTTTACTTCTTCACTCATTCTCATTCCTCCAATAAATACTACCTTGATTGTAGTGTATTCTTCCTCCTTCATCTATTATTTCTTCACTCATCTTCATCCCTCAAATCCCAACTCCAGTGAGTCCACTACTATCTTGCGATAATCTTTGACCGGGATCATCAAAATAGTAAGACTGGTATATGTGTCGGCGGTTGTCTGCCATGATATTCTCAGACGCGCTGTAGACGATATCGATCTTCTTTGGTGGCTGGTAGGGACCTATTCTGAGCTTTATGTTGCGATAGTTCCTACCCCATGACTCAGCCCTAGCCAAAACTTCAGCGTAGGATGACTTTCTCATGGATGACGACTTTCTGGTCCTTCTTGCGGGTGTCGGGACTATGGGACGGGAGTCCTTACTGCAATTTTCTTCTGTCATTCTAATCTCCTGTTTCTCTTTTCCGTTTCTGGATAGTCTCCTGATCCAATCGGATTGTCTTTTCTTGTGCATAGGACTACTGCGCGTAGTTTCGATCATTGAGATCTCATCAGCCATGCTTTGCCGACCACGAGTTTTACCCGTGATCGGTTTTCGTATTCTTGGCCTATTGGGCCATCGTGACTAGTAGTAGCCACCGACAAGTCCTGGAACTATCCTCACTGTGCCAATTGCTCCCCAGTCAGCATCCTGTAGCTGCTGTGGTTGCATCATTCTGCCACCAGCGAAGATCCAATGCCCGCTATCAGAGACCTCGGGGAGGGCCATCGCCTCCTCCTTGGTCAGTGACAGGGTCGTGTGTCCAGTCTTGTCCGCAATCATTATTGTTGTTCTTATTTCTGACATTTATTCACCTCAATTTCCAATTCGTTCTCTATCTGCCCTCTCTAAGGTCGGGCGCAACCTAGTACGACTATACGTCATCATTCCCTGTTCCTGTTGTTGTCCAGTTCCAAGGAGTTAGTATCTGCCAAATGGTCATCATCATGTTTTACTCTATTATGGCAACAACAGGTTATTTTGTTAATTTTCTGAGTCTCCATAACTTGGGAATAATAGATTCTCCCTGTACCTGTGCAATTCCTCTTCCAATCGACTATTTGGCAGGCCAGCGTGACGGTGCTCTTCAGCTAGCTCGGCCCATGTCATTCTATCCATCCTGGATATGTTGAAAGCAAGAGTGTCCTCGAAATTCCTCCTTCTTTCTATCTCGTTCTGACGTAGAAGCTCCGCTCTCAAGCGTAAATTTCTCCTGTTTTGTAAATTATCGAGTCTGCTCTCCCTGAACCTGTCATAGGCATCTGAGTCACAGACCTGTATTATGGCCGAGATCAGTGAGTGAGGAGGACTCAAGAATCCTGACAACGCCCATAGTATGAAAGAGGTGCACATATCTGTTATGGGCACATCCTCGGAAGGCCCCCTACTAGCAATGCAAGCATTCGTGGACCTGCCGGTCGACTTGGAATGAACTATTACCTCCAAATGGATGACCGGAGACGGAGTGAGATTCTTGCCGAGTGTGGAACGTAGGTCGAGTATCACTTTTACTGGCGATATTGATGGCTCGAATATGGGAATTAAGGCACCGGGTTCGTAGATTTCGTAAGATAAGTAATCCTCTATTTGGTCAGAATGAGGAGCATACTCGAAGGAGATTTGCCCTGGAACTGGTCCTCGTTCCCATGATCCTGATTCCACCAGTACATCCACTAGAAAGGAGAATCCCTTGTAGATCGAGGGCTCTAGTGATACTCTCTCAGATTCGGAGAGAAGAAATTCCTCTAGATTGATTCTTGAGCTCATTTCACCACCCATCTCATTCCACCTCTTCGGATGGATTGGAAGGAGACATGAAGGCAGTATCTTCCAATGGGGCGAAGTGTCTCGCGACCGAATGTATGAATGCGGGATTATGTGCGAACTCAGTGTCTGAAAGCCATGGGTAGTCGCCTCTGTGTAACCTCTCTTGTGTTTCTTCTTGGTGCTCTCTCATCAGACCTCGTGGATGCAATGAGAGCTCGACGATCAGCCTGTCGATGTTCTTGCAGTCGGAAATCCAGTTGTAGGTATCCTCCATATGGAGCCTTCTAGGACCTCCCCTAATACTACTAGAGACGCTGAAGGACTTTACCTCCGGGTCATCGAAACCCAGATGCCAGGTGAATCCATGGGTTCCCTTGATTCGGACCTCCCCCTCATCTTGGTCCAATAAAGCTCCTCTGGACGATACCCGTTCGGCGAGAATTGTCGAAATTGGACTATTTGAGAGGCCGTACAAGGTCAATAATGAGGTCCTGAATGATTCTTGTGACTCGTCGTGGTATAGGGTTTCATCTGAGAGTAATCCCATGACGATGGATGCTATGACGTCCGATGCGGGTATATCGGGCCCGGATTGGGATTGTATGCAGGCGTTCGTATGATTCTGTATCCAGCTTCCTCTTGGATGTACTTCGACTCTAGGCAAACCGAATGAGCTGTTTTCCGCGAAAGGGTTGGTGATCATCTGGAGGATTATTCGTATCGGTATGGCGTAAGATGCGAGCTTTCCCAAGATGATGATATTATTATGTCCAATTCTGATCCTGTCCTCATTCTCGGAAATGATATCAGAGAGAAATCTCAGTCCTACCTCGTTCTTCTCTAGGGAGTCCCTGTACTCCCTGATGAAATTCTCCAGTCTTCCCTTCCTGCCGTCGACCCACTCAGTCATTGTTTTTTCACTCATTTCTCTTCTTCCTCTAACACTCATCCTAGTCACCTCTACTCATCATCGCAATAACCATCAATTCCGCTCATATCTCCTGAGAGGAGCACTGGTATTACCAGCGGACCGGCCACTGCCACAGTTGCTATCGCTATACTCGTTTTTACAATTCCAGAAATTATTCCCATAATGTTGCCTCGGTTATGGCAACAACGAGATATTAATGTACTAGAAAATCAGAAGTTGCTATATCTTCAGGGTCCAGATCTCCAATCTTTTTATCGAGATCTTCTAGGATATCTTTGACGACATTTTTTTGGCCGTTGGGATTCAATCCGGATTCGATTGATATTTCCCTTACCCAATCCCTTAGGTCCTTTTCTCTATGGACCTCTCTGAATTCATCCTTAACCACGCGAAGCATCCTTTCTACTTCGGACGGGTGCGTGCCGAAAGCGTCGTGTACCGCCCAGAAACCAGTAGCTTCCGAAGAGGTTTCTTCAGCGAATTTCACTATTGCGCCCCTCATGTGCAACGCGTCCAGAGAGTGTACAAAGTTAGGTGCGAAAGCGGTCCCAGGCTTTGTTTTGTCTATCCTCTTACTTTCTTCTTCATGGAACCTGGGGAATGAGTAAGAGCGATGCCTGAGTAGCATCTCTATCTCTTTGCCATCATGTCCTAGGTCGCCAAGCTGTTCCATTATTTTGGCCATCTGGGATCTATTTGGCGGGTTATCTTTCTTGGCAGTTCTGAGTTGGCCGTTCTCAAGATAAATAACATCATTGATCTCCTGTTTGATCTTTTTCTTGTTTGCCTTTAGGACTGCATCAATTCTCTTCAGGATGTCTTGGCTGGACTTTTTCTCATACCAGACAGGAAGTCCCTCCTTGTATGCGGAAAGAGGGTGGGAAGGTGCTCCCTTTCGGGTCTTGTCACTGTGGTGCTTCGCGATGTAGTAGTTCCTGACTTCGAACCCATCATCGAGAATCCAGCCAGGGCCTGGGTGGAGGTAAATCAGGTCCTTTGCGGCCTTCTTTGCAGATTGTTTTCCCCCTACAGTGGTTTTGATGGGAACGTCGGGATTGGAGAATTTGTAGATGTGGTATTTTGTATCACCTCTTCTGTTGCTTGGCTTAACCAAATTGAACCTATCTTCCCATCCACCGTCGTCGCCTATCTTGGTGATGGACTTGAGTGATTTCTCCAGCCTGTTGTAGGCATTCTCGGTCTCATCATCTATGGCCGCTAGCATGGCCTTATCCAATAGCCTTGCCACTTTCTCCTGCACTTTCGGGTTCCTTTGTTCCTCGAAGGCCTTCCTGACTTCATGATCCTCATCCAATCCGAGGATTAGGCCATCGTGTAAGGATGACCCTCGAGCCCATACGGGGATATATCTGTATTCATCTAGAGCGCCTTTCCAACGGCGGTAGAGTTCCCATGAGATCTTGCCGTCCTTTAATTTGGTCGAGTTTGCGAAGGACCGGTAATCAGTCGCGGTACGTTCGTCCTTCCATGACTCATATGCGGCCTTGGCATCAACTGGGACTGCCTTTCTTGCTTCCTCCTCCTCGGGAGTGAGTGGCTCCTTGAGCTGCTTGCACCAAGAGGGGGCCCCCTCAGCTCCGCTTCCCCATATTGACTTGAGTATGTCCTTGGCACCGTACACCCTAGTCATAGTTGGCTTCTTGGCCGTGGATCTACTGAAGATAGCTTTGATCGCATCTTCCAAGTCCAGCGAGGACAAGTTTGGTATTTCCTCGAGGATGTTTTTCATGAGGTCTTCAGCTGGTTCTCCTGGTTCTCCGGCGCGTGAGGGCACCCATATGCCGTTTTCCGATTTTAACTTGACTTTCCTAGCCTTCTTAGCCACAAGATCGTACAGGTCTGCAGGAGTTCCTCCTGAGTTTGGTATTACGTTAACTTTCTCGGCTAGGTCACGATTCCTTAGAAGGCATGAAACATGTTGGTAGCCATTGCTTGAGGCATCAATGTAAACGGGTTGTCCACTTGTTACCTTCGACCAGTCCGGTTCTTCGAGAGATTGCCACACAGTGTAGACCCTATCTAGTTCGATCAAGGCTGCGAGTCTCTGAAATGACTCACTCTTGGATCGAGCGGTCTTGTTGAGCTCCAGCTCCACTAGATAGCTCATGAAATTACTTGCAACCTCCCTCAGCTTCTCTATGTTGGTCGTGACCCAAAGGTCCCTATTTTCGAATGACGTCTTCGAATTTGGAACCTCGCCAATCAATCCTTCAATGCGTACTCCCTTCATCAGATTGTAGACATGAATTCTGAGCCACTTGATTCCATCCTCACCAAGGGCCTTCCATTCCTTGAAACGGATTAGCGCCCTGTCGAAATCATTGCCTTGGGGACTGAGAGCGTTCGACCTAGGTAGCATCCTTCCCCTGAAATCACAGGACCATGCGTGCCAGAAAACATTAGCATTGTGCTCTATTATCCTTCTCACATGAGCTAGAGCCAGTTTTCTGTCTTCATTGAACTGACTACTATCTGGGCGGAAGAAGACTTCTTCTAGCTTGTCTTTGATTCTGATTTTTTTAATCATTGATTCCTTGATTGGTTTGCCATTTTTATCTAGGAATGCGGTATGCTTGCCCTCCCTGAGTTCTATGTCGCATATCTTCTCTAGAAGGTCGAGATTGATTTCCCACTGTACGCTCTGTAAAGAGTTTAGGGCCTGTACTGTCTTTTCACTCGGCAAGGAACGTGGCGTCCCATACTTCTCATAGTCATGATGGTTAGTGACCAGCCCTCTTCTATCAGGACGGAGGAATCCCCCGGGCTTCCAATCTTCGAGCCTTTCGCGATAGCCCCTTGGCCCATCTTTCGCCCTAGTTGATCTGAGTTCGTGATTCTGTGGCGGTGAGTACATCCACCTATCCGAAGGTGCTCTCATCCACCTGTAGATAGCGTTCTCTTGACCGTCATCCGGATTGACCTTGCAATCATCAATCATCTTCTTGAGTTTTTTCGAGAAGACTAGAAGATTCGGATACTCCTTCCATGCTGCTCTTTTGAGTTCTTTATCCTCTTGGCCCTCCATGAATGCTTCACGATACTCCTTCTCCGTCATCTTCCTACGTTGCAATAAACCCTGTTCGAGAAGCATGTTCACTATGTTGTAGGCCATTAGCATAGAGTTGTGAGCAGTAACGTCTTTCGGTTTCCCTCTCACGCTTGTGGGGGCTTTCCCAAATCCATTTTTGATTATCCCTGTTCCTGATTTAAACAGATCATTGTATACCTTCTTAGTGTCTCCGGTAGAGAAGATTTTCAGTTCCTTCATTCCCTTTCCTTTGGTGATCTGGGTTAATTCATCAATTCTCTTGTTCAGGAGTTTGCTGATTCCAAGCCCTAGGTTCTCCACTAGGGAGAATCCAGTACAGTGAATGTCCAATCTCTCGATTTTTCCGAGAGTCTTCTCTCCTGCCCTCCATAAGTCACCACCTTTGTTAGCGGATTTATCGTACCTCAGCTCATACTCATTGAGTATTTTGCGCTTAATAAGGTCGAAGTATTCGGGAGTGTGGCTAGTGTCCTTTTGCTCATTGTAGAACTTGATTATTGCTTCATCTCCATTGAGGTCCCTCCAAGTTTGGAATATCTCATTCTTCCCCGGAGTGGAGTCTGTGGATTTGGAAATTAGTGACTTTACGATAATCCTAGATATCTCTTCCTTGGTAGACTTGAGTTTATTTGATTCCAGTACTGAAAGTATGCTTTCGGGAGTTACTTCTTGTCCCGATTTAGCAAAGGAAGCAAGATCTTCCCAATCTCCTCCGCTCTCCTTCCTTTTTAGGACAAAATCTATGCTTTCAAGTCTTCTTAATTGATATTTAGGGACTCTCGTTATCCCACTATTATTATCAAAAATAGCGGATTGTAACCGTTGAGCTAGTTTATTCCATGTATCTGCGTACTCCTGATACTCTGAGTTTGGATCATCACGCAGAAGGAAACGAGGAGAGGCCATGCCTGAAGTACTCATCTCTACTCGATCTTGAAGAAATATCTTGAACTCTAAGTGAGAGGGGTGAATCTCTGCACCGCCGTTCTCTCCAGGCTCCCTTAGAAGGGTTCGAGGCGAACCTTGAGGTATCCATTTAAATTTCTTAGTAAGAAAGGGTGCTCCGTTGGTTTGCCAATCCTTCATAGCAAGTGTCCGGTTCTTCCACTCGATCCAAGGCCTATCAGACCAACTACCCGAACGTGATATATCTAAGGCCTCACCCCTCCTGTAGTTCCTCTTGAAGTAGGTATCTATGAGCCTCTTGTCCTTATCTGTCAACCGCACACACCTACAATGGCAAGAACGGGTTAATAACACGTTTGTTTTCTAATGCAGTAGATTTGGTTCGTCCGTCGTATTCATGTCGGATAGTGGTGTCCGAACACTATGGCAGAGGGGGCTATGCCACTCAGAGTTATCACCGCCGCGGCCATCTTCGATGGACATGATGCGGCTATTGGTATCTTCAGAAGGATTCTCCAGAGCCAAGGTTGTGAGGTCATTCATCTCGGTCATGATAGAGGCGCAGATGAGGTAGCCAGAGCCGCTATACAAGAAGACGCCCATGCCGTGGCAATCACATCATACCAAGGTGGAGCCGTTGAGATGTTCACCCATACCCGTGAGATACTGGAGGAGGAGGGATTCGGCCATGTGTTCCTTTTCGGAGGGGGCGGAGGGACCATTCTGCCACATGAAATCGAGCACCTCAAGGATAGCAAGATAGGCAGGATTTACTCGCCCGACGACGGGAGGTCCATGGGATTGGTAGGAATGGTACAGGATGCCATGACAGAGGCCAGTCAAATCAATCTCCTGGATGTATCGAGATTTGATTCACTAGATGGCCCAATCAGCGCCGATGAACATGGGTCGGTATCTAGGATGCTGACAATGGCGGAGAACTCGTCGCATGAGGACTTCGTGGAAGCCCTCTCTCGGACTCGTTCCGTAGCTAAATCTCAAGAGTGCCCGGTAGTCGGGGTAACAGGTACCGGAGGAGCGGGCAAATCCAGCCTTTTGGACGAGTTAATGCTTAGGATTAGAAGGGATAATCCTGAGGCCAAGGTAGCTCTTCTAGCTACAGATCCAACAAGAAAAAAAACAGGGGGGGCCTTGCTTGGCGATAGGATTAGGATGAATTCACTCACTGATTCTAATTTGTTCATGAGATCATTTGCCAGTAGGGATAGTGGCCGGGAGATTGCAGATTGTATCGGTAGGGCAATAGAGGCCTGTAAGGCCGTGGGGTTCGACTTGATTCTGGTTGAGACTAGCGGGATAGGGCAGGGTAACGATGCGATTACAGAGGTAGCTGACGTTTCCATGTACGTGACTACAAGAGAGTATGGTGCGCCCAGTCAGCTTGAGAAGCTAGCCGCCCTAGACTTCTCCGATATCGTGGTTCTGAACAAGTTCGATAGACCAGGGGCCGAGGATGCACTTACTGAGATTCGTAAGCAGTTCCAGAGGAACAGAGAGGCCTTCGATCAGCCTCCTGAGTCAATGCCTGTGGTCCCGACCATTGCTAGCCAGTTCGCAGACGCCGGCGTGGACAGCCTATGGGAGAGTCTGTCGAGAATACTGAATCAGAGGTTTGGGACTGATTTTCTGGCGGCGGAACCGAGATTAGGTGATGATGGTCTTCCAACAAGAGATAGCCCGATACCACCAGAGCGTCAGGGGTACCTCGCTGAGGTTGCCTCTGCCGTACGTGGATACCACCAGAGGACTAGGGAGGTCAGTGATGCGGTCAGACTTGTGCAACAGTTGGAAGCTTCGGCTAAGCAGATGAGATCAATGGGCAATGTTGGGTCTGCTGATGATTTAGAGGCAGAGGCGAAGCAGATAAGATCCGAAATACCGAGTGAGGCATGGGATGCACTGAATAGCTTCGAAGACATGGCTAGTGCATATAGATCTGGAGAGGCTAGCTACACAGTCAGGGGGAAGGAGATCCCTGTGAAAACAACTCATGAGACAATGTCTGGAACCAAGGTTCCTCGTGTTGCCCTTCCCTCGTCAAAGGATTGGGGAGAGCAGTTGGAGTGGATTCGTAGAGAGAACGCACCTGGCTCATTCCCGTTCACGGGAGGGGTTTTTCCATTTAGAAGACAGGATGAGCTCCCTGTCAGGATGTTCGCGGGAGAAGGCAGTGCCGAGAGAACGAATAGGAGATATCATTTCCTCTCACAGGAGCAAGACTTCAATCGACTATCAGTGGCGTTCGACTCTCCGAGTCTGTATGGCAATGACCCAAGAGAAAGGCTGGATATCTTCGGAAAGGTATGCGAATCAGGAGTAAGTATCAGTACCATAGAGGAGATGGATAGGCTTTTCGAAGGGTTTGATTTGTGCGCTCCCAATACATCTGTCAGTATGACCATTAATGGGAATTACTGGTGGCACTTAGCTGCATTCTTTAACGTTGCAATCAGACAGCAGACTAGGAAATTTGTAGACGAGAACGGCAGAGCGCCAACGGATGAGGAGGCTTCTGAAATTAGAGCTAGAACTCTATCCACAGTACGTGGAACAGTTCAAGCTGATCAGTTGAAGGAGGCGATGGGCCAGAATACACTAGTCTTCAATCTAGATACCGCTCTCAAGATGATGGGAGATGTCGCTGAGTTCTACGTAGATAACGATGTCAGAAACCACTATTTTGTCAGTATTAGTGGATATCATATTGACGAGGCGGGGGCTAATCCCATTACCCAGTCTGCCCTGACTCTGTCTAATGGGCTCACATATGTCGAACTGTTCAAGGCTAGGGGGCTGGATGCTGATAAATTCCTACGGAACTTCTCATGGTTCTTCTCGAACGGAATGGATCCAGAGTATGCGGTGATAGGTAGAGTCTCAAGACGGATTTGGGCAATAGCCATGCGAGATCTCTACGGAGTAGGCGAGAGAGGCCAGAAGCTGAAGTATCACATTCAGAGCAGCGGGAGATCTTTGCACTCCCAGGAGTTCACTTGGAATGACTATAGGACTACCTTGCAAGCTCTGTATGCACTGGCTGATAACGCTAATAGCCTGCACACAAACAGTAGGGACGAGGCCTTCGGAACTCCCACTGAGGATACTGTGAGAGACGCAGTGGCAATCCAGCTCATTCTTGCCAAGGAGTACGGATGGCTTCGAAACGAGAATCCGCTCCAAGGATCATTTGTTGCAGAGTTCCTGACTGACGAGGTCGAGGAGCGTGTTCTGAAGATTTTCGAGGAGATGCATAGTAGAGGAGGCGTTCTTGGGGCTCTGGAGGTTAACTACCAGAGGAACAGAATCCAGGATGAAGGGATGATCTATGAGCATAGAAAGCATACCGGTGAGACTCCGATAGTAGGTGTCAATACCTTCACTGATCCGGAATCCGAGAGTGTGTCCGCAGATGACTTCGATATCGAAGTTACTCGCTCGGATGTTACTGAGAAGAAGATGGTTATCGCCCGTAATGGAGAATTCAAGGCAAAGAATGCAAAAAAGTCAGAGGAGGGAATCGAGATGCTCAAGGAGGCGGCCAGGAGGGGAGAGAATCTCTTCGAGGTAATGATGGAAATAGTGGAGTACTGTACAGTAGGACAGGTCACTCAGGCTCTCTTCGAAAGTGGTGGAAAGTTCCGAAGGAACATGTAATCATATTACTGAGTAGCTTTGAAGGCTTGGACTGCTAGCAATCCAGCAGATATCTGAGGAACCAAATGTATCCAAAGATCTGTGGCCTCAATCGCGCCTGATACATATAGAGCGCCTGTTACTGCGGGGTTGAACGAGCCACCTGAAATATCTCCGACCGTTAATGCCCCAGCAAGAACTACGAATGCTATGGAAGCCCCGAAGTACCCATTGCCCTCGGTCGCCTCACTGGTAGCAACATTGAGAATTACATAGACTAAAGCAAAGGTGTAGAGAAATTCTGCGCCAACCGCATGTGTAGTCTCCATCTGTAGTGCTGTGACGCTCGTATCTGCAATATTTTGAGAAATTATCGCCGCTATTGCTCCTGCAAAGATCTGGGTAGCTATGTAGGGGGAAACTTCGTCCTTATCACAAGCGCCCCGTAACCATATTGCAATAGTCACGGCTGGATTGAAGTGCGCACCGGAAATATGCCCTACGGAGTATATCATCACCATCAACGTTGAAGCTATTGCGAATGGGGCCAATTGTCCTGCTGAACCGTGTACGGCGGCCGTACATATCGTGAGAGCTAGGAAAAAGGTCCCAATGAATTCAGCAATCAGTTTTGGGCGTATTCTATTGTCAGACATATTAGGTCCTCCGTGGGGCAGGGGGATGAATATTTTCTAAATAATCAGATGAAATTTTCAGATTTTGTTGGTTTCCCTGGCAACACCAATATCGGAGTTATGTCACTTAGTTCTGGCAGAGAAATCCATGAGTCTAGAGTTTTCTGATGACTCTTTGAACCTTCAAATATTCCATTTTCAAATGCCCATGCGATATAGTTCAAGGGTAATTCTTTGACTCTTAGCCAGATAGCTTTTGGTAGTTGTTCGCTATTTCCAGGACATCCGACTCTTTGGAATTCAAGAGTGCTGCCAATTTCATTAGCATAGAGTCCTCTTGGCGCCTGAAATGGCTCATTACTGTTCATGATTACTGAGGAAGTAAATTTCATCCAACCCCCGGCCATTGAGCCTCTTCTCGTCATTTCAACGATGAAGCCTGTTTCTAATGCCTCCTCATAGAGATTGAAAGGATGTTCTTCGACCAATTGAATCAATCCTGATGGCAGTCTTTTGATATCAAGTAGTTCCAGTTCATCGGAGGTTCTTCCATACTTGAAATGAGCATCACATAGGGCATGCGTGTAATTGTCACTTCCATCCCTAATCACTATCAATTTCCAAATCTCTCCTTCTCCTACTTCCTTTCTCATCTTTTCACCTTAAAATCAATAAAATTTCTACTTTCTAGTTCATATCTTTGTCGATCGTTCACCAGAAGTGTGTACGATTCCCTACCGACAAAAGCTGAAACTCACAGCTGGACTTTCCGCTCGGACACTAGGCACATAAACATAGCCTCAGTTCTGGCATCCAGGGCAATAGAAAGTTGACCTATTAGATTGTACGATTCTCCTTATTACTCCATCACATTCTGATTTTGTACACTTTTCTCCTTCTCTTCCGTAGACGCCGAAACTATGGGGGAAGTAACCTAGTGAATCATCGCCATCGACACCTCTAAAATCCTGAAGAGTTGATCCTCCAGCGTCGATTGCCTCCGTTATTACTTCATGGGTGTTGTAAGTTAATTTCTCCACCCTCTTTGAGACGCCGGATTGCCCTGCAACATTCGCAGAGGTTCTCCGAGGGGATACTCCGGACCTATGGAGTATCTCACAAACGTATATGTTTCCAAGTCCTGCGACAATCCTCTGGTCTAATAGAGCGCTTTTGATTGGAGTTCTCCTACCCCTTAAAGAATTAGCTAAATCAATTGGAGATAATTGGCCGGGAGTTGGTTCGGGGCCAAGATGTGCGAGTAGTTTGTTTTCATTCTCGCTATCAGTGGGGAAGAAGTCCATAATCCCAAATCTCCTATGATCAGAATAAACCGCTTTTCCACCATCATCCAGATGAGCCACGACCCAGTCGTGGGGGCCCTTTCCCGTACCGATCTCTGCACCATGCAAGAATCTACCAGGACGAGTCTCCCTACCGCCTCCAATTAATGTCCATCTACCACTCATTCCCAAGTGACTAAGCCAAGTAATACCACTATTAAGTCTAATTAGTAAATATTTCGCCCTACGATCTACAGAGATAATTTCCGAGTCTTCTATTTGCTGTTTGAAACCATCTGGGAAAGGGAATCTAAGATCTCTTCTTCTGAGTTGGAGATCTATTACCTTCCTACCAATCAGGTGACGGGAGAGGCCCTTTCTTACCGTCTCGACCTCTGGCAACTCAGGCATGGATTTGCGAAGAGGAGGAGCTCAAAGATAGTATCTGTAGAATATGCTAGAAAACCTCATATCTGGGGCCCTTCAGGAAATGATATGGAAGAAGGAAAATCTGACGAATGGTGGGATGGCTCAGAGAATAACGGCCAGACAGGAGTTCTTACCGGGACTCCCAATCAAGTTTCCAGTGGCGAGCAGGGGCAATCTGGGCCTTATGTGCAACCGATGATGATGATGCAACCTAGTAATGATGAGGCGACTTGGAGCATGGTACTCGGACTCGTTACCTGGTTCTCACACATCTCTTCCCCTGTATTGTGTTTCACTGCATGTCTAGCGCCGTTTTCTACGATCGGGGGAATCATACTTGGTCACATGGGAATGAGGAAAGCCACAGAGATGAACGGACTTAACAAGGGCATGGCTATAGCTGGCCTGATTATGAATTATCTTTCTATTGGACTGTATGGCCTTGCCGTGGCTGGTTTCGGAATTATCGGGACCGCGGGGCTATAGGCACTTGACATGGAAAACGACATGCTGTTCCTGATATTGCCCGATGTCAATCCTTTCGATGAAATCTAAGGATGATTGTCTCAGAAGCGTCTCGGCTCTAGCGAACCTGCTCTCATCCCCTCCCTCGATGGATCTCTCACTTGCAGCCTTTAGGCTGAGTAGCCCCGTCCCTCCCTTGGACAGAGTTTTCTCAGCTATGGAAATGAAATTCTGAGCCTGATCTGCTATGGAAAGATCTTGATGTATCCATTGTGCTTTACTCCTCATAATTGTAGCATAACCATTGACATCCCTAGCGTCTGTTAGAACTGGGATTAATCCCTTTCTCTGTCCAGCTAGAGATTGCAGATCTCTCATCATCCTTGGAGATATTTCAACTGCCATCAACTGGCCATTGTGATGATTTTCTGCCCCACATACATGATCGTGAATATGACTGACAGTGGTTCCTGAAGATGCACCCAGATATAGACAGACTGATCCAGGCTCTGGTAAAATTTGCGAGGGGTCTCCATTTGTCGTCAATAGAGCCGCCGCAACCTTCGATTTGTAGGGGTCCCATCTTCTCCATTCGATCTTGCCCGATCTCTTTCTTCTCTCCCCCCTGACTGAAACGCCTTTGTTCGCATTTCTTGTCCATATTGACTTTCCCTCCTTCTTTACTCCCCAACCAAGAGATACTGGCTTCCTAGGCATAGACTAACCTCTCTTAGGTGGCTTGGGAAATCTATCTCTTATGGACTCGGCCTCCCTATGGATTTTCTTGATTGCTTCATCATCCCATGTTTGACCTCCGAAATGGTCGATCCTGACGGCTATTGAGCACTTGCCCGCCAAGAAGCGAGCTATCTTACCCCTGACCCATCTCGGGGACCTGCTAACAAGAGGCATTGAGAACAGGACAGGTGAGTGTTTAGGAGGAGGGGCCCCCCTTCTGTGTGCCGCCATAGCTCCAGATGCCCCTAGAACCTGTAAGCTACCGCTTGGCATTCTAGCTAACCTCTCCCTTCCGCCAGCCAGCACTACCATTCTGGCGGCCCCCAGTGGCCCGATCAAATTAGAGAGAGAAGGGACGTAAGAGTTTGCGAGCTCCTTGGTGGCTTGCTCATTGAGAAGGAGTCTCTCAGACAGAGAAACTACCCCTTTAGCTTGAGAATTCATTGCAGACCACTCCGATTCCGAGGGAGGGTGATCCGGAATAGAAACTCCTAGTTCTGTTGCTAGATGCTCGATATCTCTCGATTTGGACACATATAGAGGAATATCCGCCCTTCTATCATCCAGATCTAGGTCCGGAAGGAACAAGCCTGTCCACTCGACTGATCTCGCCTCTTGGGTAGTCCAAGATGCCCTCAGTTCTATGGAAGATGATGATAGCATGTCCAGCCTACGATCTGGGTCCGAAGCAGAAGCCGCTACTCCTTTCTTGGCGAGTGCTATTGATGCCTCTGATAGCATCTCCGACTCCTCTTTGCTTAGCTCGGGCCATGAATCATCTGAAATTGCGCCTAGAGGATTTGAAACTGCCTCGGGGAATCTGTTGGCCAGAACTCTAGCCTCAGGACTCAGTCTTCCTGACTGGAGTTCGGATAGTCTGTCCACCAGAGCATTTACCGAACTCGATGCAGACCAATTGACCTGATCCAAGACGTTTCCTTCGGCATCGACTACTCTTGATAGTCTCCAGTCGTACCATATCTCCATGGTTGTCGCATTGGGCCTTCACGCTTCAACGGTCCGATTGTAAATCTTCAGAAGAAGTCAAACGTCATGTCCCTATGTCGTTGCATGGATATTCGACTGTTGGCATTAGTCGCAGTAGGGGGTGCCATAGGCGCCTCACTAAGATATTCGGTACAAAGCTCATTTGAGCCTGACTCAGAACCATATGCAACAGCCGGGGTAAATCTTCTCGGCTCTCTGTTGCTGGGCTCTATTTTCGGTGCTATCGCGGCTGGTACTGCATTGAGCGAGGGAGCAATAGCTGTTTTTGCGACGGGAGTCCTTGGCTCATTCACTACAATGTCGGCCTTCGCCATGGACTATCTCGAATTTTCTGAGGAGTCCCATTCCACGGCCGTTGCATACGCATTGGTTACCGTCATCGGAAGTATTGGCCTAGCATGGATCGGTTATCGAACCACTTTAGAACTGATGTCTTGAGGGTTTTTTCTACTCCTTTTGTAGAATAGTTGAATAGTCTGTTGGCACAGCACTGCTATGTCTGTACGATACTGACAGGAGAGGAAGAGATGTTTTGTCCAGAATGTGGAACTCTAGGATTTATGGAACCTAGTGGAAATATCAGATGCACTAACTACACATGTGGGTACGAGGGACCCCTAACGGGAAGGGATGGCAAGGGTGCTGAATTTACAGATCCTATGACTGGTGAGACTATAGATCTGAGCAAGGCCAGATCTTCTGGAGAGGCGAAGAATCTCAAGCATCTAACTGAGGTAGTCGAGGACGAGGGCGGAAAGGGAGTTCTGAGAGTTGGAGATATTAGATGTCCAAAGTGCGACAAGAATGAGATTTTCGTGATTCTTATGCAAACCAGAAGCTCAGATGAGCCGGAAACCAAGGTGTGTACCTGTAAAAACTGTGGTAAGAAGTTCCGGGAGTATCAGTAGTAGGCCCTATGGGCCTCTCCGAAGGATGAAAGACCCCCAACTGTGTGACTAATGGTGATAAGATGCTGAGAGTGACTGCGAACACCCAATTGATGAGGGAAATTATCGACCTACTTTCTGTTTTGGCAGAGGAGGCGAAACTGGTCTGGGGAGAAAAGGGACTGCATACCATCGTGGTCGACGGCTCACATGTGGCCCTTCTATCGGCGACCATCGGGGATGAGTGCTTCGAGACATATGAGGTAGAGCCCGTAGAGATAGGAATAGAGCTGAGCAAGATGAGGGATTTACTGAGTCTGGCTGGACCCGGGGATTTGGTTGAGATTGATTATGATGACGCGGTTGGAGCGATTAATGTCAGAGTTGGAGAAGTCCATAGAATCCTTAGAGGCCTAGATGTTGGCACTATGACGCAACCTAAGATGCCGGAACTGGAGTTCAATAATAGTGCCACAATAGGCTCTGACAAGATATCCAGAGCACTCCGGGCCGCGAAGATGGTGAACGAGCTGGTTAACCTGAGTCTTGATAGCACAAAGATGACTATTTCCGCAGATCAGGAGGCAGGGGAGAGTGTGACTGTATCTTTCGAATCTGGCGAATTGAGTGAATTGAGCTCCCCCACCCCTACCAGTTCGACATATTCTCTGCAATTCCTAGATCCACTTACGAGGAAGCTTGCAGGCGGACTTACGGAGCAAATCGTAGTCGAGTTCCAAGAGAAGTATCCACTTAGGATGTCATGGAAAAGTAACGAGGGCGGTGCAAGTTGGACTTATTTCCTAGCTCCGAGAGTGACCAATGATCCTTGATTTGTTAGCGCTGTTTTGAATACAAGTAGTACAGACGCACGTCATGGGCGGTTCTGTTTGTGTCATCATACCGTCCGTAGGCAATCCCATAGAGCTAGGCATAGCGATTGATGGCCTCCTAGATCAGACATACAGTGATACATCGATTGTAGTAGTTGGCCCGGAGAGTGATCCTGGAAAAGATGTCGCGGTTTTGAAAGGTGTGCGCTTCATTGATGACAGAGGCTCCAAAACTAGAGCCGACGCATGTAACATAGCTTTGGAGCAGACAGAGTCAGAATTTGTTTTCTTCACCGATGATGATGTGATCGTACCCAAGAATTGGGTTGCTAATCTAGTTAGGTGGTTCGAAAGAGAGGAGGTATCAGGAGTGGGGGGCCCGAATTTTGCCCCACCCGAAGATTCGACATTATGGCAACGGGTCATAGATGTCACATTCTGTAGTACTATCTTCACTGCGGGAACAAATTACGGCAAAGTAGGAGGCTCGGATTTAGAAGAAGTGAGTCAGTTACCTGGAGTCAACTCGGCATATCGAAGATCCGTCCTGAATGAGGTGGGTGGCTTCGACGAAGGGGCAATAGGTGCTGAAGATGTGTTGCTTGATTATCGAATAAGAGATGCAGGACACAAGATATGGACCGACAGGACTGCTGTAATGTGGCATCGGAGACGCAATCTCTCAAGAGTTAGGAAGCAAATTGGAAACTATGGCCTGGTCAGAACCCTCGCTAGCAAAAAATATCCTGAGCTTCATGAGTTTACCCATACTCTGGTAGCTTTATTCCCTCCTCTTGTGATAGGGGCTTTTGCGTTCTTTTTCTGGGGACTAGCAAATGGAGGAATCGCATGGCCAGAATTCTGGGACATTAGACTTTCAGTCGTGCCAATGGGACTACCTAGGGCAGGAGTCCATTTACTACCAACCTTAGCTGGCCTGTACAACCTAATTGCTTGGTATGGGTCTTTCAAGGGGGCATCTCCAAATAGAGATTTTTTGACAGTATTCTTATCTCCTATTGTTGCCTTTAGTCTACATTGGAATTATGGAATAGGAGTCATTAGAGGTAATTTGAGGATACTTGCTGGTAGATCCGGCCTGCAGATAGACGATCGTTCGCGAAGCTAGCTGGGGTTCTCTACCAAGTGGTCGATATAATCCATGACCTCCTGGATTCTTTCATCTGGAATCTGCTTGTATGACTGGCCAAATCTACTCTTGACACAGATGGCTACATGAGCATACGGATTCCTTCCCTTTGGGTGATGGCGCGAGGGAGGCAACTTTCCGACTAACTTATCACCTGCATCTTGGATGTACATCCAGATTCTCCTGGAATTTTCTTGGTTCAAGTTTTTCACCTTCTTGGGAACATCTTTGATCCATCCGCCCACCATGTTGGCTGTTTGGGCCTCCAGAATAAGCCAGACGATAATCCCAGAATTACTCCCCCTAGAATCAATCCTGGCCAACCAGTCTCGATGTATCCGGGACTTGCATTGAAATGCGCCCAGAGGAATGAGGGAATAATTCCTAGTAACATAATAATTGATATTTCCTCAAGTAAGATTGTTTTTGTTGGAGGATTTTTTGGGAGTCGTGGTGCAATTGGATTCTTATTCTTATCACTCCTTCTGACTATCCTTGCGAGCTTTCTAGCCGATGCTTCAGGAGGAAGATACCTGGGCGTAGCTTTATCCCGGGACCACACCCTGCATATCTCCAAGTTAGTTCCGTTAGTTAGAAATGCTCTGCCATCACAAATCTTCCCCCAATATGATGATGAGATGCGATCCTGCAAAACCTCGATATCTCTTCCCTCTTTGATTAGGCCTCTATCATAGGCCAGTTGCCATTCTGATTCAGAGGATATTGACATATCTGATGACTCGCATAGTGCTAAGGCTTCTGAAAGGGGAATAGCCTCCTTAGCAATCTCATAAGAGTGCTGAATAGGAACCTCATGCCTTGGCCCGGGAGAGCCAAAGATAATTGCGCGATTATTAGAACCTAGGTAAGTTGAACCTGGATCGACCCTAATCCATTCGATGTTATCCAATATCTCACCTATGAGTCAAGTTCCCCAGTTTGTATAGACCACTGAGAGGCATATACATTTTCATTGGAAAGCAACTCTTCGTGTTTTCCCCTCTCTACTATAGCGCCGTCTACCATAGCAATTATTTCATCAGCGTTTCGGATCGTTGCCAATCTATGGGCTACTGCAATGGTGATCCTCTGCTTTTTGCCACTGGAACCGTCAAACAGGGATTGTTGAATCCTTCTTTCTGTTTCCGCATCTAGCGCGGCACTAGCTTCGTCTAGAATGAGCAGGTCTGGGTCCTTCAATAGTGCCCTGGCGAGACTTATCCGGGCCCTTTGTCCACCAGATAGCATCACTCCTCTATCTCCGACCATGGTATCAAGTCCATTTGGTAACTGGGAAATGAATTCTGAAGCACCTGCTAGCTCCAATGCGTTAAAGATCTCACTTTCCTCTACATCTCTAGCATATGATACATTATCTCCAATTGTACCATAAAAGAGGAATGGATCCTGCGAAACAAATCCAATCTTCGCCCTAACGGACTCGATTGAAAATTCATTTATGTCCGTGTTATTGATTAGTACCTTACCAGATTGTGGCTCATAGAATCTTTCAATTAATTTTAGGATGGTACTTTTTCCTGCTCCAGTGTGCCCCATTACTCCTATGAATTGTCCAGATGAAGCCACCATATTTATGCCATTGAGTACGTTATACTCTGAAGATGGATATGCAAAAGATACATTATCGAAAGATATGCTACTGATTGGCGCTTCCAACGGAACGGCTCCTTCTCTATCGTATATCGAAGGTTGTAAATCTATTACGGCAAAAACCCTACGGGATGCGGCCTCTCCCTTCTGGAGTTGATTCAGTAACATTCCAAGAATCCACAGTGGCATGGTCATTCTTGTGGAAATTAATAGGAATGTTACAAACTGGCCAACACTGATCTGACCTGAATTCATTAGCCAACCTCCTGCAGAAACTAGGAGGCCAAACGAGATTCCGGCTACGATGTGAAAACCTGGGATGAATCTGTTCCTAATGAAGGCGGCCTGTACTGCTTGATCTCTGTAATTGCCACTCTGTTTTTCGACTCTCCTACTTTCAAAACTAGTAGCATTGTACGCCTGAACTATTGTAATTCCTGATAATACATTTTCCAAGATGGCGATTATTCCCCCGGTACTTTCCCTCTGTTTGCGATATTTTCGTTGGACTCTAGTTGAAAACCAAATGACCATGGGGACGATCATAATCAATGGTCCGAAAAGAATCATGCAAAGTGTTGGAGACATCCAGTATAGAATTACAAATGCTGTAATTAGTGTTGTGAATATCCTAATGATACTTGTAGTGGAGTCGGAAATAATATCCTCTAGTTGGGCAACATCAGCTGAAAGTACGGACATTAGATTTCCAGTTTGCCTTGTCTCGAAATAAGAGGCTTCCATATCCAATAATGATTTAGTTGCGTCCATTCTGATATCGTGTTGGGCTTTGTAAGCAATTGACTGCCAGAGTTGATTGCTAAAACCTTGGAAAACCGCAAGGATGACAAATGACATTAAAATCAACAACCCAAAGCCGATTTCTGTTGAGCTGATCGGACCAAAATCTGGAATTGCATCAATGGTTACAAAATTCTCTACTCGTGAATCTGTAAATTGAGGATTATCTGGATTGTAATAATCAGCGGCCATACCAATGGCAATGAACGGTATTAAATCGAAAATTCTAGCACCTATATTGGCTAAAAGCCCTCCAAGGGCCCTTTGCCAATAACGGAGAACATAGGGGAAAATCCTCCATATTTTACGCCCCACTACCTGCTTCTCATCTTGAAGATCTGAGGCGTCCTTACTAATCGATGTGATATCCAAACCACGTTTCGATTTGGAGTGACCCCCATCTGACATAGTAACCGGGAGAGAGAGGAGTGTTTCAATGCTTCACTAGATTATTCTCGAGTGGTGCGCCCGCCGGGATTTGAACCCGGGACAAGAGGTTGGAAACCTCTTGTGATAACCCCTTCACTACAGGCGCGCAGTCTGGCCGAGCGTATGTTGTCTCTAAACCGATTCGGTCATGGAGAAGTTCTTACTTCGTACTTGAAAAGTAATGGCGGTGTCGGCAGTATGTGCTCCTAAGGCAACGAATAGGTATAGCCTCAATGATATTGTTCATGCCAGTTAACAGTCCGGTTTGGAAAATGGGAATTGAGCAAATAGGATTTGACATTGGTTTTTCTGAATTTGGATTTTTCGCGACTTCTGTACTTATTTTCATTATTGGAGCAGTCCTTACTTTCACTCCAAAGACTATCTTTGACTAGAAGTAAGTCGAGGAAATCCAATTCTGATGGATATCTAGGATGCATCTCTCTATCTTTTCATCGTCCCAATCCAGTAATCTGAGAGCTTGGCACAACTGGTTGGTTCTCTTGGGAATAGTCCGAGGACCGAGTACCGCTCCCGGCCTTCTTGGATCGTCGAGAAAATCTGTCTCCATTCCCCAATGTGACTTGCTTAGTTCTATTGAAGAGCAAATTCCTTCGATGCTTCCCTTGCCCATACTTACAGTAACTGGGAGTCCTGAGGTATTTTTTTGACTCAGATCTGGAGATGCAAAATGTCTGACAGCCCTACTTCTTGGGAGTCCTGCTTTGTCACATAAGGAGGCTAATTCCATACATGTCTGAAAACCATTGTCTTCCACGTGTAACTGTATGGGCGAGTTTGAAGAAGAGGCCATTCTCATTATCTCTAGTAGCATATCGTTTGCCCTCTCCCACCTGTCCTCTGAAACCTGATAGTGCGGTCTTCCGACCTCTCCTAGACATATCGCATCTCCATCCTCGATCATTTCTAGAGCCAGTCCTACTGCGGAAATATGAAGTTCGGTTGACTCTTCTACTCCCATAGTATTTGCTTGAATATCCCAAGTGACTGGGTGAGGGCCCAGAACCACCTGGACATCTAGTCCTATCTTTTGCCTAACTTTGGAGGCCATATGTATTGTCTCTTGGTATGCATCTCTGTAGTCACCGATATTTTTTGGAAGGGACGTTGAAAATGATGGTTTGTGAACCAGAAATATTCCCGTCCCTCCGGCCTTTGAGAATTCTTCAGCCGCGCTGAGAAATCTGTTGGCCTTATCCAGATGCATGTGCTGATCTACAATGGGCCCTTCCCATTTGTCATTAACTAGCATTATCTCACTTCAATGCTTCTTCATTATCCAGTTTTTCAGCCCAGTGCCTCACTGCCATCTCAGATACCTTTCTCGAAGATTGTCCTAAAACCACTCCTTTGCCATTATCATAGAGTATGATTGTGGCTTTGTGTAGTGATGCTGAAATCCTGATAGCATCAATTCTAGTGTCCATCTCAATATCTGAAAATCTCTTCTCAGCTATTTCTAAGAGTACATTCTTACCAAGGGAGAAGCTTACTATGATTTCTCCGGAGTCCATTGAAAGACCTTCCAAGGGGAGTCCAAGATTGAGTAGTAGTTCCTGTACCGCCAGCTCTGCAACTTCACTTCTAGAAAGTCCATGTACCAGAATTGAGCCATTTGGTTCAATTACATATGTGGCTCTTGGCTCTTCGTGAGAAACTACAACGTAATCTCCCGCCTTAGTTCCGGAAGCTAGTGTTATGGCCTCAACATGATCTACCGGCACTGAAGGTGTGAATCTGAAAGTTTGAGTTTCAATATTGAATTCAGGTGAGACAGACATTATTCCATTCTCCTTATCGTTTCTGGTTCTGGCCAAGCTAAAATTGATTCCTGTATCGATGGCAGTCTAGCTTGATGTACCGGTACCATCAGTAGTGGCTGTGAGGATTCATCAACATCAACCCTGCTGTTCCTCAAGTCAGCCAATGCCCCTCTTATCCTAGAGGCGAATCTCATATCCCTTTCTTCAGATAGATTTCTGCCAATCACTCTCTCTTCCTCTGTATTCCACGAAAAACAGTTAGCTGAAGCCGCACCCATCTCAGTATCAATTACTCTGTCATGTCTTATTTTTGAGATTGCTTCGGTGGAATCTTTCTTCCATCTTCTGTTAGATGTTAGTCTCGATAGCAGAGAGGATATTCTAACCTGCATATCCGCACTCCTAGATAGCCAGTCTACCCATTTTTCTTCACTTATATCGGGCTCAATAAGATATATCGGAAGGCCCCCTCTGGCATTCTGAGCGTGTGTGACGAGTCTCATAGGTTCTGGATCAGGAATGTGTGGGCCATCAATGTCTAACTCTCTGAGGATCTTCAATAATTTTCCGAACTGAGTACCTGAGGATATCGCCGCCTCGACATTGGCACCGGGACTTTTTTTCTCATTCACATCATCGTCCTTCATTGATAAAAAATCATTATTCGAGAGGAGGAGGGCCAGGCCGTCCCAGATTTTTCTAGATCTGATTTGTTTGGGCATTAGGATACAGGGAAGATGTGGCCAGAGGATTATTTTACCGCCATCTGGATCTTCGATGACTACATCCCTCCAAATTAGCTGGGCGTCATCCATGGTCGTGCTAGGAGGTTTTTCTGTTGAACTAAGCGGTTGAATTGTATGTTTTTCTCAATTTTTTGGTGTAGTATTGAAGGGGGGCAAGCCACGGGGTTAATTTGAGGGACATGGGAGAGCCACGATCGACGGAGCCTGTGATCCTCTTAGATGAGGTGTTTCCAGGGGACACGAATGCTCTGAACACATTGTTTGGCGGACATTTGATGTCAATAATGGATAGGGCGGCCGGCCTGACGGCTAGTAAATTTGCACATGAGGAGTTCGTTACGGTTTCTGTAGATGCATTGAAATTTCAAAGACCTGCATACCAAGGGGACATTATTAGGACCATTGGAAGAGTGGTTTGGACGTCTCCTCGTACAGTAGGGGTACTAGTTAGGTCTTGTAGGATGACAAGATCTGATTGGGAGCCAGAACAAATTTGTTCTGGGTACTTCTTCATGGTAGCTATTGATGACGAGATGCTTCCTATATCGGTACCTCAGTTCACACCCGTCACTGATGAAGAAATCGGCCTTTGGAACGATGCAAATACCGCTCGTGATGCAATGCGACGTTGATCTAGAGGACCTCTGGAGGTATTATGTCAGTCCTAAACGTAGCCTTCTATGGGTCGGATGAGCTGGCAAGTAATTTGGCTAAGAAAGGAGATTCTAGAGATGTCGTTTCATACGTATTCAAAGAGACTAAAGATGAGAAGGTGAGAATTCTTTCTCTCCTTAGGCCGTTGAAGCATCCTGAAAGTATCAGGCCTCTACTCTCTGTGTTGAATGTTTCTAGAGTTGGGTTCGTAGAAGTCAAACAAATAGACGCCTCTCTGGGAGAAGCATTAGTCGCCATGAAATGCTCAGAAATTGAGGCTGGCATTGCAATTATCAATCCTGATCCCGGAGGATGGGTGGATCCTGGCCAGGTCAGTATTCTCTTCAAACAGGCTAAACTTAACTGGAAGATTTTGGAAGAAGTTCCTGAGGCTCATGAGATCAGGGAGGACTTGTTTTCACTAGGGCGATCTAAAGATGAAAGTGATGAATTGGTCGTACCACTGGATCAGAAGTTCAATGTTCAGGGAATAGGAGTCGTCGGGATAGGATACGTTCAATCTGGAGTCATAAAGAAACACGATCAGATAGAAGTTGTTCCGGGTAGAAAATCTGGCGTTGTGAGGAGTCTGCAGGTAATGGACGACGATGTAAACGAGGCCCGATCTGGAGACAGGGTAGGGGTCGCCCTCAGGGGAGTGGATGAGGATGATATTGGGAAGGGCTCAATGATTGTTATCAAGGGCTCGGACTCCCTAGTTGAGATGAGCTCTTCTATCTCTAAGCTTGAGGAGGCCCCGTTTCAGAGGAGGCAGGTCGTGATTGGCGATATCGTTCATGCCTCTACTAATATGCAATTCAAGGTAGGCAGAGTGATTTCGATACAAAATGGCATGATTTCAATCGAATGGGAAAGTCCGCTAGTTGTCAGAAAGGATGGGCGGGGAGTAGTGATTTTAGTTCAGCTGGATGCAGTTCCCATGAGAATAATTGGAACCATTACTGAGACCAGTTCGGCATGATTATAATTGTACATTAAGCAACGTATTTTTCGATGCTATTCCCCGAGAGCTTATACCATGAATCCGACGCTCGCACAATGGGATGTACTCAGTCGGGCATAAGCCCGACCGAACTGAAGGTAACTCCGAGTTAATCGGAGGCCTGAGTTTGGTTGGGATGAGAGGGAGTTTCGTAGGTATTCTAAATCAGCGTCAGCTAACCATAGAGAATAGGATCGGACAGGGACTTAGGATTGATCTCGGATCTATCTCAAAAATGCGACATATGAATATACCAATACTTCCAAGTGGTACGCCGATAATAGGTGGGATGACTGTAGTTATCGGTTACTCTATACTGATTCCGCCCCTAGGTTGGGCGGTATCTGCAATGGGAGTTCTTGCATCTATATCCTACTTCAGATTAAGGAGATCTGTCCTAGTTATCGAGGATGAAGATAAGTCTAGGCATATGATAGGGGGACGAGAAGGATCTCTAATGCGACTTTGTCTGATGACTGACAGACTTAGAAGAGGAGCGAGTATAGAAGAAGCTCGTTCAGGACTGGAGAAAATTGAGAATGAATTACCTATGTTTCCTGCATTCCAAGATGCTGGAGGAATGCCTACGAGGAAGGCCCTACCCTGGCCCCCCTCTCCTCCTGAAATTAACTTAGGTAATGTTCAGACAGATTTGACAGATTTCTCAATTGATAATGATAAGAGAAAATCCGAGTTTGAAGGCCACTCTGATTTTGGTTTCGAGGGATTCGGATTCATGGATGAAGAGGAGTCGATTGGGCTTGGAATGTCTGAAGTCTCACCAGAATTTCCTACTACAATTCCTTCAGAAAATGGTATTTCTGCTTATGAGAGAGCTTGGGGGCGGGAAGAGGCCCCTTCCTGGTACAGGGAAAAGGAGCCTGTATCAGAAGTTACCAGTAGGAATGATGGTGACTATTCCGAGACTACGGATATTTTCGGTTTCGGGGGAATGTTTGATTCGGAACATAAAGAAGAGCAGGAAACTGTTTCCCCATTTGGATTCGAGAGTTCATTCGATGTGAAGCCTACTGAGAAGATTACTCAGAGGCCTCCTTCTAGCTCACAGATGATTAGGAGAGCGCATACTCAACATGGATTTCCGAAATCTGATTATCACGGTCATCTCTTGCCAACGCCTACTGAAGAGGCAGTCAGAGAGGAGTGCGTTCCAGGAATAGTCAGGCAGGCAAGAGCGAAGAAAGCCGATTCAGTGAAATATCTTACCGGACCAGATAATGAGTCGAATAATCTTAATGACTATCCTGGAGTTTCGAGCTTGGTCGCCTCGATGAACGGTGGCCGTCTAAACAGAGACGTTGTATTAAGTGGCAGGAGAAAGCCCAGTTGGATTGAGTCACTACTTAGGCCTAAGAGCAGAACAAGGTACCGCAGAGAAGATAGTTATGTCTCTCAATATGGAGATATTGACGGAACTATCGATAGTAGTCATTCAAGATTCCAAAGCTCTCAGCATATCAGGCTCAGAAGTGATCAGGATCATCAAGCAGATATCGCTAGTAGGCCTGTTCCGCCTACGGAACAGAATCCTGTTTCAGCCAAGGCGGCATTGGATTCTGTCGTCGAGAGAGTTTCATCCGGAAAGAATAGAGCACCTAAGCAACTTACTATGCCTTCGGGAGGACTGAAGTTTTCACAGTTGAGGAAATCCCCCTCTAAGGGGGATAAGCATCATATTCCAGGTGTACGAAGATTGGAATAGCTAAATTCCAACTATTCTCCTGTATCTATCCGCCCTAGCATGGTACTTTCCCCGTCCTAGGGATCTGATTCCTTTGGTCCCTATTCCCTCTGCACAATACGAAGAAGCCACAGTAGCATGAACCATAGCCTTTCTCATCACTTCAGCATCATTCAGAGATCCATCGTGCCCAACCATTGAGGAGAACAAGGCACCCGCGAAAGTATCTCCACGTCCTGTTGGATCAATCGGATTTTCAGTGGGGTATGAAGGGAGTGCTATAGTCCCACAGGGAAGATATGCTAGAATCCCGCTACTTCCTCTCTTAACGATGATGCTTCTTGGCCCTGGTCCGGCGGCAGTCCCTCCGTGGAGCGCTTCTCCCGAGATGATTGAAGATATTGACTGAGTCAGAACTTTCTCTCCTGAGATGGCCTTGGCGTCTTCCTCTTCTAAGATTACGACGTCTACCATTCTCATAGCCCTAGAAAGATCTTCAAATTCTTCCTCTATCCAAATCTTATTGGTATCCAGAGCGTTAATTTTAGCATCAGGACACTGCTCCAGAACTTCTATCTGAATACTTGGCTTTGAGTTTGCACATAGAAGTACGTCTGGGGCCGCCCAAGCCTTTGGAAGGACAGGAATAAACTCCTCAAGCACATTCATCTCAGTATTGGTAATTTCTGATCTATCCATAGATTCAGTAAATCTCACTGTCCTAGTTGATGTTTCTCCCTCTATTAGAGCGACCCCTGAGAGGTTTATTCCAGCATCCTCCAAAACCATCTGATGATATGTCGAGAAATCTTCCCCAACTGCACTAACAACTCCTATCCTTGGCGGGTGACCTGGAGGAGGTCTAAGATGGAACGAGGAAGCCAGTCCTGAATGCGTGGCTGAACCCCCTAGAACGGAGCTGGCCTTCTCTGAGGGAGTCTCGATGTCATCATAGGAGATTGTCCCAACAATTACCATCTCCATCATCGTTCACCGTTCAATAACTCGGGGTGTTCTTCAAGAAACCTGATTGTAATGTCTCCTGATAAGAAATCATGATTTTTCAGTATTGCTTGATGAAGGGGAATTAGTGTATCTACGCCAAGTAACATGGTTTCACTGAGGGCGGCTTTCATTCTAGAAATTGCATCGGCTCTGCTTGGAGACCAGACGATTACCTTAGCCAACAACGAGTCGAATGAGGGAGGCATATCGTATCCAGTATGGGCATGAGAATCTACCCTAACTCCAGGTCCACTTGGCCAATGACATTCCCAGAGCCTTCCAGGCGAGGGAGTGAGAGTCAAAGGATTCTCAGCATTGATTCGAGCCTGTATCGCATGGCCTCTAATTTTTACATCACTCTGATTAATGGGGATTCCTTCTCCTGCCGCTACTCTTATGCCGATGGAAACTAAGTCGTATCCAGTAATCATTTCAGTTACGGTGTGCTCTACCTGTACCCTGGGATTGACTTCGAGGAAATAGAAATCTCCATTGGAGTCTCTGAGAAACTCGAATGTGGCTAGACCCTTGTAACCAACGGCCTCAGCTCCTGCGACGACCTTCGAACCGAGCTCCTCTCTGACCTCTTCGGATAGCCATGGGCCCTCTTCCAAAATTTTCTGATGCCTTCTCTGAATAGAACAAAATCTCTCTCCGAGATGAATTGCCTTTTCTCCGTCTCCAATTACTTGAAACTCAATATGTTGTGCCCCTTGTATGAATTTCTCTAAAAATACTCTATCATCGCCAAATGCTGAAAGTGCTCTTCCTTGGCAAATTCTTAATGCCTTATCGAAATCTTTCGGTGAGTCAACTACTTGCATTCCAATGCCTCCTCCTCCCGCTGCGGCCTTAATTATCACAGGATACCCTATTTCTGCAGCCTGGATTGATGCTTCTTCTGGATCTGATACCGGGCCATCTGAACCCATGGCAACAGGAATGCCAGACCTTACCATTGCATCTCTGGCTTCTATCTTGTCTCCAAGAAGTCTTAGGACATCTGCACTGGGTCCAATGAAAGTAATCCCCTCCTCTTCCAATCTTTCAGCGAAGATTGGATTTTCAGCTAGGAATCCGTAACCGGGGTGTACGGCGTCGGCTCCAACTTCCTTAGCTGCCTCCACTATTGCTTCTATGTCCAAATACGAAGCTAGTGGATCGGACCGCGGGATGTAAACCGCCTCATCGGCAAGTCTGACTGGCAGAGATAGTCTGTCCTCTTTCCCGTGTATTACGACGGCTTCGATACCCATGGTACGTAATGAGCGAAGAATTCTGAGAGCTATTTCCCCTCTGTTTGCGATGAGGACCCTCCTAAACATCGAGACAACGCTGTAACGGTTGCCCTATCATTGAATCGGAAGATTGTGTTGATTTCAACCCCTCAGTAAACATCTCTGAGATATCTCTTCTGGGTTTTCATTAATGTCGATTCTACAAATTCCTTTGCTTCTTCTGGGGGCATTTTTCCATGCTCGGAACAGATTTCGATTAGTGTTGAATGTACATCTTTAGCCATGTAATTCTTATCTCCACAAACATAGAAGTAACCTCCTCCATCTATCCAATTCCATATTTCCTCACCATTTTTCTTCATTAGGTGCTGGACATACACTTTCTCAGAACCCTGTCTAGACCATGCTAGATCGTGCCTATCCAAGACTCCTTTCTCTTTCCAGGATTCCATCTCGTCCCGGTAGTAATATTCCCCTTCCTCGGTCCAATCGCCGAAGAATAGCCAGTTTCTTCCTGAGTCTTTATTGATTTCTCTTTGCTGAAGGAAAGCTCTGAAAGGTGCTATTCCAGTACCTGGGCCGACCATGATACAATCTTTAGAACCGTCTTCTGGAAGTACGAAAGATCTTGTGGGGGACATGAAAACATCGATTTTTGACCTGTAGTAGACACTGCATCGGTCTGCCAGGAATCCTGTTGCTAGTCCAGTACGGTCACGATCATGATGAGAGTATCTCACTATCCCGACAGTCAGGTGTACTTTACCAGGTTCAAAGTCGGGACTACTGGCTATTGAGTACAGTCTTGGCTTTAGTCTGTCCATTCCGTCTATCAGTTGCTGCGCTGTGAATCCAATATGGCCGAAGTCTTGCAAGGCATCAATGTAGTCACGTGACCACAGGTAATCTTCCATCGATTCAGAATTTTCAGTTAGTTCTCTCCATAAAACTTCAGCAGGGCTAATGGCAACCCCGATTTCCTCGTAGCCCTCGGGAACATCCCCATCAATGCCTGTTCCATTCCATTTCTGGACGGTCTCACCTGTCTTTGTTGATACTCTAGTTCTACTAGAAATTTTGATTTCTAGAGGTTCTTCAGTAGTAATCCTATCTTGAAGATTAGTTATCCACTTCTTTGTAAGCCTGTGGATTTCATAATATTTAGTCAAGGCTTCAAAAATTGTTGTTGCTCCTTGATGAGTGTCGACTATTTCTTCGCCGGAAATATTCGCTGCATCTAGCAAGCCTTGCACTAGTTCAGGAGGACAGAGGGGAATTACTCCAAGAGCATCTCCTGCCTTATATTCCATTCCGGAGTCTCCCAAATCGAATACTATGTGTCTAGTCTCCTTACCAGAACTCTCTCCGTTGAGGACGTAATTTTCTGTTAGGTTGGAAGAATATGGATTTTTAGCCGTCCATCCTGATTTCTCTTTCTTTGGAGGATCTACTTCTGATTGTTCTTCGATAACCACTTCAACAGGGAGGGAGGAGTTTTCTTCAATCTCAACTATATCATCCTCTATCTCGGCCATTTTTGGAATTACTGAAGCTATCCACTCTGCTGCCGGTTGCTCATAGTCGACATCACAGTCGACTCTCGGGTGCACTCTATTAGCTCCTACCTTCTCAAACCAAGAGTCCCACTCCTTCCCGGATTCGCAGAATAGATCATAGGAAGTGTCACCCAATGCTAAAACTGAGAAATTGAGTCCTTTCAAATCGGCAATAGCTCCACTATTTGCCGCCTCCCATAGGTCCTCTGCATTGTCAGGCTGTTCACCATCGCCCCAAGTACTACAACAAATTAGAAGCCTATTGTATGATTTTAAATCCGTTATATTTACGTCTTCCATAGATTTTACTTCAGCGTTCAAACCGTGATTTCCACATGCCTTTCCTGCTTGCTCAGCTAGTTCTTCTGAGTTTCCTGACTGAGAGCCGTACATAATTAGTATTGAACGAGGTTGTGTTGGCATATTCTTCAAGCTCTGCGGAATATTTCTCATTTATGAACAAATGTAATCGGATATCTCTGGAGAGTGCGAATAAAGGCGATGGGGTCAAGTCATGGAGCGCATTCGCAATGCCATGCCAAGAGTCGATTTCTTAGGGACAGGGAATGCTTTCTCACCACATGGGAGAATGCATGCCTTGGCACTGATTGACGATTCTATACTAATTGACACCCCGCCAACACTCCTTGCCCAGCTGAGAAGATCAGGATTTTCGGGAAGCGACATCAAACATATTTTGTTCACCCATTGGCATGGCGATCATAATTTTGGGTTTCCATTCTTGATGCTCGACAGGAAGTACATCTCAGACCGAGAGGGGGAGGCTAGTTTGGATGTTTACCTAAGGCCGGGAGGAGTTGATATTCTTGAGAATCTCTGTAGATTGGGTTTTCCAGGGAGTCTTGAGTCTCTTGACCAAGTTATTGACTGGCATGAGTCAGAGCATGGTGAGATAGGCAATACAGGCTGGAAATTTTACAGGTTCCCTGTTCTTCACAATTCTGAAACTGATCCACATGGTTACGAACTTGTACATGAATCGGGCTTCCGCCTATTGCATTGTGGGGACTCTGGGCCGTGTGAAGAGATCGATAATCGAGCTGGGAGGGCACATGTTATTATCGTCGAGATGGGGATGCCCGATATTGGCGAATTCCCTCATCATCACCGTCCTTCTGATGTGATATCATTAGCTTCCAGAAACTCTCATGCCAAGATTTTGGTTACTCACAACTACTCTTCTGGAAAAGGATTTGAAGAAGGGTTTGAAATTCCAGATCTTCCCGAAACTATCTGTCAGTTGGAAGACGGAGATAGTTTGATCGTCGATGAAGATGGCTCATTTGAAGTTATAAGAAAAAACTAGAAAAAATAACTAGCATATATACTATTGATCATTATTTTGTTGATTGAGAAGAAATCCATTAATGATTCGTGGATTCATTGATAGTTAAATTTAGTAGGCCAATAATACAACGTAGTTAATACTAGTTTGTGATTCCTATTTCATCTCAAGTGTAATAATTGCATCTAATGAAAATAATTATTTCCGTTATACTGAGAGTAAATTAAGTTCATGTAAATGTCAAAGGTGTAGAAAGTAAACCTTTAGTTCCTACTATCCAATAAACATATTATGAAGCTAAATTCTTCAGAGAGTCTTATTATGTCGGTCTTACTCGCTCTAACTCCGCGTTGACTAATCGACTGCTCAGATGGGAAGCAGGAGAGGTGTGGAAGTGGAATGATTAGGAGTGTTAAGAAATGGAGGGAAACATTTTCGAGAAGATTCTTGGTCAGGAGAGTCTTTTCATCGATAGGAAGATCTTTGATCATGCCTTCGAGCCGGATAGTCTTCCTCACAGGGGAGCAGAGGTAGACTCTCTAGTTAGGAATCTCGTGGATGCATTGAACGGGCACATTCCCTCTAATATGCTACTATACGGAGTCCCAGGTTCGGGTAAGACTGTTGTGACGAGATATGTTCTCTCTCAGCTACTGGAAAAGGGAATAGAGATGGGCGAGCCCGTCTTCAGTTACGAGATAAATTGTAGAAATATAGACACAAAATACAGAGTGGTTCAGAATATAGCCTCTCGTCTTTCTAGAAGGGGAGACTCGCCTATTCCGTTTACAGGATGGCCTACAGATAGGGTGTTGGACGCTCTGGTCTCTAGGATGGATAGGGAAGGGGGCGTGCACATTATTGTTCTCGATGAGATAGATAACTTAGTAGCTAGAGCGGGGGATGGAATCTTGTACAATCTCACAAACTTGAATACAATTCTGAAGTCATCTAGGTGTTGTATTATTGGCATTAGTAATGACTTGCACTTCACTCAGCACCTAGATCCTCGAGTAAGTTCTAGACTGAGTCAGGAGGACTTAGTTTTCCATCCCTACGGGGCGATTCAGATTCAAGATATTCTTGAGGAGCGAACACATGTTGGACTTAGGGAGAATTCCTTAGATGGGGGAGTGATTGAGCTCTGCTCTGCATTGGCCGCACAAGAACACGGGGATGCCAGGAGGGCATTAGATCTCCTCAGAATTTCAGTTCAAAAGGCTGAGCAACAAGGTCATGTTTTGGTTTCTCCCTCCCATGTAAGGCTGGCACAGAGTCAACTTGAGTATGACCAAGTAACGCCTGTTCTAAGAACGCTCCCTCTGCATCAAAAGCTAGTACTATTCTCCATTAAGCTCAATGAAGAGAATGGCCTCAGAAATATCAGTACTGGGGAGGTTTACAGGACCTATTCGGATGCATGTCTTAAGATAGGAGTTGAACCATTAACCCCCAGGCGAATTTCTTCGCTTCTAAATGAGCTGGACACCCTTGGAATGATTATGGCCAGAAATGTCAGCAAGGGAAGAGGAGGGAGGAGTAAGCAGGTAAACTCCGCGATTCCAAGTGGAATTGATGTGATACAAACTCTTAGTAAAACTGAGCCACTAATTGCCCAAGCAGCCGAAGAAAAATACGCCCTTCAGAGTCGATTATGATTTCTGACCGTTCAGACAATGATTATACAGAAGTCCTAAGTCCCCGGGACGTTGAAACATGACTGAATCAGAGTGGATGGATTCTTTGACTCGCCCTAGTAAGACTATGTCAGCTGCATTAACACTACTGGGGTCATGGATAGTTTTCCTTACAGTCGTGAATATTTCAATAGGTGCATACTCAGAAGGCAGGAAGGTGCTTTGGGTTGACTTTCTCACAGGAGTGAGAGAGTCATCAACTACAGACATGGCTTTCGTAATGGATGATATTTTATTCGGATTTGTTGGTCTCGTAATTATTGGAGTGGGTGCAAGGGGAGTGAATAACACACATGAGTCAGGATTTGTAGGTTGGCTGAGCGGTTTGCCAAAGTGTGTTGTCGGATCCCTTTTCTCTTCGGAAGGCGGTTCCAGCAAGCTGATTTCCAGTTGGCTGATTGCGCTTGGAGTAATTTTCTATCTGGTGTGGAGTATGATGGAGAATACTTGGGTGGATCCCGGGGTTTATTCTGTAGCCGTTGTCCTTGTCTCATTCGGAGTGGGGATGGGACTTCTAGATAGCTCCTCTAACCAGGCCTAATTTTGATCTACGTCCATAGAGTCTAGCAAATCTCTGCATCTGGATTTTGAATCTAAATCAGTGAATCTGATGACAACCCCTCGGCCCGGCTGACCATAGAGTATTACAGAACCTATTGGGGCCAGTGGATGTAATATCAGAGGCGCTAGATCTTCCTCTCCTTCCACTATGATGATAGTGGATGCAGTATTTTGTTCATTTTCATTATATCCAAATTTGAGTAATGCCTGAGAGCAACATTGGTACAATTCAGGAGTGATTGATCCTGCTGGATTTTTACACCTCGAAACATAATCATATTGATCCTCATCTATTTCTGATGCTTGTTCCCACTTCTCACGCTTTGTCATACCATCGATTATTGCAATATCCGCAGGCCTATTCAAATCCTGCATGGTTTTGACTGTTACATCTCCCACTGCTATAATGGGACCAGGTTCTCCAGATATTCTATCTAAAACATTCATCATAGCAATCTTTGGTTCATTCTCATTACCTTCAACTAAAGTCCCGAAGGGACTCTTCAGCATGGCCTCCACTGTCGAATTGAGAGATATTCTTGATTTACCAACTCGCTCATTTAACCAAGACTTGCCATTCCTATCTGTAATCCCCCTCCTAATATTCGTGCTAGAAACAACTCTTCCATTGCTCCCCAACACTGGATCGACCATTACTATGTGGAGCGGTTTCAATTTGTTATTGACGCGTAAGGAGTTGATTTCCTCGCAGTTTGAGATTGTTTCACGAGTACAGATTATTACTTCTGCAACTTCATGGGTGGGTGCTGAACCAAATGCGTCTTCAAGGACATGAAATGATATTCTATCTTGTAAGGCAGGGCTTATGGAACTCATAATGAGTTTTTTTCTATCGGCCCATGATTCTATTCTCCTATCCTTTTTTCTTGCAAGAATATCACTTGTCATCCAGACCTCTAGATTTTGACATTCTTCAAGTCCCATTTCTAGTAATTTTTGATGCCCTTTGTGGAATCTATCGAAGGTCCCTCCCACTAAACCTAGGGGCTTCATCGATACCCTGCTACAGTGGAGAGTCTTGAGGGCTTTGGAAGAATGTGTGCCCCGGGGCGTAACGGCGGCCTTCACAGCTTAGCTCGGGCGCCTGACCCACCCCGGGACGTCTGTCGGACAATGGGGTAGTCCCTTGATTCATCCCCAATGGGTCCTCAGGGGACCTAACACGGTCCGGCCACCTGATTTGCGCCAGTGTTCATTTCGTCATCAGACAATCCCACTGGTCTTCGACAGATGGCTACCCAAACGTGGTACCATGTTTCATCCTCAACCTCCGGCGAGGGGGTTTTGTCAACATGGTGTTGCCGTTGGGCGTTTCTCCGCAACCAGAGTAGGAAATGAACCCCACGGTCTAGAGGCTCTATTCGAATGCGACGTTTGTTAACAGACCTTCGTGAAATCCAGATTTCCTCAGGAGCAGTCTTTCAGCCACGTTATTGTCTCCTTGTAACACCGAAGAGATTGAGAAATTAGGCCATTTATCTGATGGTTGAGCCAACCAACCTACTAGAGAGTGAGTCTTACCTATTTTTGGAGCTCTGTTCTCGTTAATAGCATCCAGAGACTCGAGAAGATCAAGCAAGGATTGCGCTTCCTTTGGAATATCTTCCTTTCCTTTGAATCTTCGAGATAGCAGTCCTCTGATCCTAGGGTTGCAACCAAAGTATTCCAATTCGCCTTTGAAAGGGAATTCACATTTTTCACCGATTGGCCTCAAGATTGCTGCTGGCCAAGATATTTCTCTGGTAATTAGCCAAGAAAATATTTCATCATCTTGGAGCGCCCATTCCAGTAAATCGGAGGAAATATGCGTCCACCATTCTAGTGGTAGAGTAGTGATTATCTGTTCTACATTTTCAATCGTAGGGGCTTCCTGCTTGGCGATTAATCTATTCATTATAGACCATGTTTTGATATCATGACCAGTGGGTAGCTCACCTGCCTTGGAGAGGATTTTCTCGAGGGTTTTTTCTGTTTTCTCTTTGGTAAAGTCGTCACGTGAAGAAATTAGCCATAGTAATCCTTGTACAGTCTCGACAGAGCGTGAGGGAGGATTAGCTAGCCATACTTCTAATGCCCAATCCAATAGGTCATCATGCAGGGATTCAGGCAACCATGCTGAGTTAGCTAATAGCTGTGATGCAACCCAAGAAGATCCCTTGGATGCATTCATAGAGTCTATGGTGGGCCTAGACCTAAGTGCGGAATTCCTATCAGATCGAAGTAGTCTGGTAAACTCTGTAGAAAATACATCCAAGACAGATTGCGGTGCCACATCAGCAACCTCGGATAGTCCTTCGAGAGGTAGAAAATCAAAATCTAGTATTGAAAGCCATTTTGGATCGAGTCTTGTGCTCAGCCTCTGCCATCTAGGCCATCTAGAACGTGGTGTTGATGCTATCCATGATGCTATTGGATATCTTGCTTCCATCCTATTTGCCCAATCTTCATTTCCCTCAGGAAACTGAGATAGTGCGGATTTGACTATTGACTTATATTCCTGATCTTCTATTGTTGAGACTAAGCTTTCTAGCTCACTAGTAATATGAATATTTTTCTTCCCGGTGATTGTTACATCGTATGCATCAGGAGAGTGTAAGACAGGATCTACAATCCTCACTGGCATTTCCTTTCCGCTGCTAGTCGTCAAACTCATCCATGGCAATGGCCTGAGTGGATCGGCAGTCAGGGTATCTAGCTTCGAAAATGATTGGAGTTTTTTTTCGACCAATGCCATCCTGAGATTCTCACTAGAAGATACTAAATTAAGTAAATCTTTAGAGGAGTTTTTTGGAATATCGATAACTAGTGGTAGGTTTTCTTGGGTTGAAATTGCCCATCTAGTTAGTGACTCTGAAGCCGCTCTGCCAAGACCCCTAGTGTCCAATAATCTTGGTAGAACGTCTGAGGATGAAAATTCCGATTTCCCCCAGTCTTGTCTGAATCTTCTCCATGTGGAGTCTTCGGTTCTAGCCCTCCTCGCCCCGGATACTCTGTCTTTCAATGCTTGACATCTTCTCGATCTCTCCGATTCGGAAAGACGGGGATGAGCTACAGAAACCCAGTGTTCCAGAGTTTCAATAGGATACTTCTCTCCTTCGGACTCGAATCCAGTAAGATCAGCAATAATCAATGATCCCTGCCTAGAGGCTTTGAGTAGCATGGATCGGGGCAGTCTTTCGGATGCCACGGCAATTACCGGAGAAGCGGGCCTGATATCTGGGGCTAACTCGTGACATCTAGCAAGGGTCCACTGCCCTCTATGCATTGATGCTTCTGGGAGAGGAGGCTTTGGCCTGTGGATGGGTCCCGAGAACCATTTTCCAGGTGCTACGGCGATTGGCCGTTCCTCATCTAATAGCTTGGCCCTAACTATGCCAACAATGGATTCACTCTCAGAAAAAGTTTCAATTTTCCCCTTGTCATATACAGGGGGAGAAATTCTGTATTCATTGGTTGAAAGGTCGATCCACCTTGGGGTTCTTTCCTTCAATACCGCCCAGCTCCAAGGAACCCCTTCGGTTCCACTGGAAAAATGATCCACTTCTGTTTCCGGTGGTGGCCTATCAGGAATTGGGACCAATGGAGAAGAAGGTTGTTCTAAAAGCCCCAATAGGAGGTTTGGGCCATCGCGGAAAAGTATGCAGTAGTTTCCCTCTTCTCTTGAAATGGGAATCGCTTCAGCCGCTAATGCCAATTCGTCCGATTTGATGGCTGACCATCCAGCCTCTGTGAGATGTAGTTTAGCGCCTCTACTTCCGGCAGGCATATCGCTGTCTACCAGTGTTGCGTTTCTCAGCCTCCTAATTTCTGCAGATGCATGTGGGACCCTGATTCCAGTTGCGCTTGCAATTTCACCAACTGTAGATCTGCCCTCGGATAGAAAACCCAAAATTCTCCTTTTATTCCTACTTCTGATTTTAGAGGGAGACAAAGATTCGTCAACATTCGCATTGAATTTGGAATCATCCGACATCATCTACCACCATTGAATCATTCCACATTAGTTATTTGTAATAAAATAATCTGAATTGTTACATTTTATTACACATTTCTAGTGGAGAATAGACTGGTTCCATTTCAACACCGAGTAGTAACATCATAATTATGGGATTTACTGTGATGATAGGTAACTAAAGTTGGCTAAATCGTACAGAACGGTTATATCAGTGTCTGCTATCCTGTGTACATCGGGTAAGCAACGGGGACCGGTAATCAGGAGAAGCTGGATAATATGACATCGGATAATGTCCGAAAAATGATTAGAAAGTTCATTTCCCAGAGGCCAAGAAATACTGCTGAAATAGCTAACTGGTTGGAAGGAAAGTCAGAGTTTGCAAATATGCAAAGTGACATTTCTGGAGTACTAGAGTCTGATAGCTCAATAGTTAGGATCGGCACCATAAGGAGGAGCGGAATTTCTGGTCGCGAATACCCACTTTCAGAATGGGCAACTGAAGAGTGGGTAGCTCATCATGAGCGTGAAAAGCCCATTAAGGAGGAGTAAAAAATGAGAACTACAAGACTTAGGCAAAAAATAAAGAAATTCCTGCACTCTAGAGGAGAGGCTAATACTACAGAAATCCTAGAACATGTGAACACGACCATGAGGCATGGGACTACTCCTCAGCAACTTGGAAATGTTCTATCAAAGGATAAGGATATCATGAAAGTTGCAACAACCAAGAGAGGTGGTGCCCTGTCTGGTCGATATGAGATATGTGTCTGGCAACTTAGACCAGGGGTTCTCGAAGGAGAGAACTGATTCTCATACTCAAATAAGAAGTCCCTTCAGATATCTGTGCTACGGATCTGACCTTGTCAAGATTCCAAATGTGAAGCCCAGTCTCCACTGCGCGCGAGACTGTTCATTTCCGCCCGGTGGGCAAAGGCATTTTGACTATCCTCAGCGGAACCTTCAGCCCAAGTCTGTAAGGCGTGTGCAAGAAGTGCCCTCCCATATGAGTAGGATAGCTGCCATGGATGCTCTGTGTCCATTGAGTTCATCAAATTAAGATGGGCAGTGGCGTCTTCATCGGATTGACCCCCGGATAGGAATACGATTCCCTCGACCTCTTCTGGAACATTCATGGAAAGGCAGTTAACGGTAAGTTTGGCTACCTCTTCCCTGGAAATCTGTACATTGGATTCCTTTCCGGGCATTATCATATTTGGCTTGAGCAGGGTCCCAGGAAGGTGAACCCCCTGTTTTTTACAATCCTTGAATGTCTGTGAAAGTATTTCAGAAGTAACCTGAAAGCATCTTTCCGCAGTGTGATCCCCCTCCATAATGACCTCAGGCTCGATTATGGGCACTAGTCCTTGCTCTTGGCAAATCGAAGCATATCTGGCTAGAGCGTGCGCATTTGTTGAGATATTGGCAATACTAGGCATATTTTGTCCAATTCTGATGACTGCTCGCCACTTAGCAAAACGAGCGCCCATTGAAAAATACTCGGCACACCTATCTCTGAGCCCATCTAGACCTTCTGTGATTTTCTCACCTGAATGATTGGCAAGATCCTTCGCACCAGTGTCAACCTTGATACCGGGATGTATGCCCCTGCTGGAAAGGTATTCTGGAATAGAGGTCCCATCGTCCATGGATTGTCTGATTGTTTCGTCGAAGAGAATAACTCCGCTTATTGCGGACTCATATCCCTTAGTTGAAAATATATTGGATCTGTACATCCTTCGAGCCTCTGGAGATGGTTCGATACCAACCGCCTCCAGTCTGCTAGACATTGTCCCGTTACTTTCATCTGCTGCAAGAATGCCCTTCCCAGATGCCACTAGTTCCCTTGCTGTCTTCTCAAGAAGTTGCTTATCCATATCCGCTACCGAATGCTACGAGTAAGTGATGAGAAATTAATCCATCGTTAGGAGGATTAGTTAGCAGAGGCTAGAATTTTCTAGTAGACGATACAAATTTATGAATTCCGGAAGATACATCAATGATTTCTGAATACACTGATGCCTTGCCGTCCTGATGGAATTCCACTCCCTTGGTTCTTCCGTCGCAAACTCCTGATCCAATGAATATGGAGTCATCTGATGAGCATAGATCGTCTCTGTCCCAAAGTCTCTCAATATCTCCCTCTATCATCCTTTCAGCCCTCTCCCTGTGACCTTCATTCTTGAAAACCAATCTTCCTTGAAAAGTAGCATCGAGTCCCCTCAGAGCGGTTGCAGTGATGACTCCCTCTGGAGCGGCCCCTATTCCCATTAGCAAGTCAATATCGGATTCTGGATCCGCCGCATTAAGCGCGGCTGAGACGTCTCCATCTCCAATTCTTATGACATTCGCTCCAAAATCATTGATATCCCTGATTAGATCAGCGTGTCTGGGACGATCCATTACCACCACATTGAGTTCTGAAGGGGCCTTCGCCAAGATTCTACATGCTGTTTCTAAATTGTAAGAATTCTCAGCATCGAGGCTTAATTCCCCGAGTAATTCCTTGGGGCCAGCAATTTTGTTCATGTAGCAATCTGGTGCATGCAAGAGTGAACCCCTTGGAGCGGCGGCTAAGACTGCCATAGCATTGGGGAGATTGTTAGCTACATGATTGGTACACTCTAGTGGATCTACGGCGATATCAATCCTCGGAGCGCCAGATACCCCCTGCATCGATCCAAGAGGCTCGCCTATCCAAAGCATGGGGGCATCGTCCCTCTCTCCTTCACCAATTGCAACTCTGCCATCGAATGGAACTTTATCGAAGACGGCCCTCATTGCCTCCACGGCCGCACCATCGGCGGCCTTGCCATCTCCCTTTCCTCTCCAGGGAGAAGCCGCAACCGCGGCCGCCTCAGTAGCTTGAAGGAAGAAATCCATCAGATTTGTTGTCGCCATGTACCTGCGAAGGGTAACTGGTCATTCAATTGTGCGGCTCGCCTTTCTTCTTGTGTAAAACTCTAATTTCTTCGATTGATGTATCCAAATATTGTCCATTTGAGTCTTTCTCAGTTGATTTGAGCATATCGAATGCACAGAGAAGTCCTGCACTTACCCCGCATAGGGCCTCCATCTCTACTCCGGTTGTCCAGTGTGTGCTCACTGTCACGGTACACCTCAAACCAGTCGGCTCAACCTCCCATTGAACCGAACACCCCTCCACTGGTACTGTATGGCAGTGAGGAATCATCCGAGGGGTTTCTTTAACGGCTTGAATGGCGGCCACCGTAGATGCTTCTCGGACGTCTCCTTTAATCGACCTCCCATCTGTGACAATATTCAGGCTAGCTTCAGATAGCCTGACAATTCCAGTGGCCTTAGCTTCCCTGAATGTCATCTTCTTGGAGCCTACATTGACAATGCCAACTCTTTTGCCATCCATATTACCAATTAATGGGAGGGGGGGTTCACTAATAGGTAATCTGGAAATCCTGTGTTTGCATGAAATTATTATTTCAGCCCAGGCCGGATTTCCAAGATTCGCCATCCGATGTAATCTCTTTCTTCCATATGGGGGCTTGTGTCTTCAATTCATCCATTATCCAAGAGCACGCTTCAAATCCTGGAGCTCTGTGAGGAGATGCGACATGTATGCAAACTATAGGTTCTGATGGCAATACTGTTCCTATCCTATGAGCGATTACCACTGAATTAATTTCGAAGTCCGAAATAGCATTATTCCCAATTCTTTCTAGAACAACAGGTAGCTCTTTTCCCCAGTGATCAAATTCTAATCTCTCTACCTTAGAGCCACTCTCTTGCCCCCTGGTGATTCCGATAAATGAGACAATACTTCCACAATTTTTGGTTTCCAGAATTTTCCTTAGAGACTCCGGATTGAGAGCCTCTGCCTCGACTGAGACATGTACTGACATAGTTGCGCATCCCCATACTCGACTTGAATTAGGCGGATGGAACCCAACTCTTGAAGCGTATGACATAAGTCGGTTATTCGTGGAAAGCGACCCCGTACACATTTTAGGAGCTGGTCTGTCGGGACTATCAGCAGCTACTATATTGGCTAAAGCGGGTATTGAAGTCCATGTACACGAAATCAGAGCAGATAGCGGAGCGAGGTTTGATGGAGATTTTCAAGGACTTGAAAATTGGACAAGCGATAGTGACTTCTTTGAAGATATGCGTGATTGGGGCCTTGACCCTGAGTCTTTCAAATCTGATGCTTTCAGTGTAGTTGATCTTATACATCCAGATGATGTGATTACTCAACCAAGAACAGAAGGTATTGCATTCAGAGTAGTCGAGAGAGGTACTGATGAGCATTGTATAGATCAGGGCTTCAAGAGGATGGCAATTGCTGCGGGGGCAAAAATACACTATAAGTCAAAGAGGTCTCCTCAGGATTGTCAAATTATTGCTGCAGGGCCAAAGGAATCCAGTGCTATAGCATTTGGAGAGGTTTTTCATACAGATCATCCTAATCATGTCTCTTTCCAGCTGAACGATAAACTGGCCCCAGGGGCTTACTCATACCTAATCATCATTGATGGTGTTGGCCTGATTTGTACTTGTCTTTGGAGAAAACAGAAGAAGAGTGGAAGGTACCTCAATGAAACTATAGCATGGTATGAGGAGAATTACGAATTGAATAGGAAACCGATTAAGAGAGTAGGTGGCAAGGGGGACTTTTCCATTCCTGACAGGTATCTCCATGAGGGTAAATACTACGTGGGAGAAGCAGGTGGACTTCAAGATTTTATGTGGGGTTTTGGGATGAGATATGCCATAACCAGTGGGTCCCTTGCAGCTAAATCAATACTTGGCGAATGTGACTACGAAGAAGAAATTAGGAAGCAGTTGGTTCCTCTGATTAAGGTCAGTGCCACTAATCGATTCCTCATGAATAGGATCGGAGATAGAGGATTCAAGAAGGTTGCAGAATATTGGATGAGGGATCAAAAAAAGAAGGGCGATGGCCTGGAATTTATGCGCTGGGTATACACTCCCGGAGTTATTCGAAAGATGATGTGGCCTATTGCGAAAATATTCATGCTCAGGAGGAAAAAGATGGCCGATGGAAGGATGGTAACAAGGATGCCTTTCCGTAGATCCTTGAGGAGAGACTCTTGGGAACAGAGTAATGAGGCTCTTAAAATTGGAGAGCAGTGGAAGGAAGTTAAGAAAACGGGAGGTTCCGTATCTTTCCCAGATAGTGATACTTGACTCTCTGAAGCTTTCCGTTTGATTGATATGGCCATCCCTAGTGGAAAGGACATGACGTCATGGCCCGAACTTGAGCCGATGAAGAATAAGCTGGTTAACTACGGAGTAACAGAGAACGGTATAGCGATAATAGAACTGTGTTCTGACTCTGCTGGTGAACCTCTTGTAGAGGGCAAAACCCCGGTTAATACCTACACTAGAGAGATGTGGCACGATATTGATGATGCGATACTGAGTGCGAGATTTGATGATGATGTCTCCGTTATTTTGATAACAGGATACGGTGAAAAATTCTTCTCTGCTGGTGCCAGCATCAAGTATCTGAATAAACTAACTCCAAGGTACAAGTATTTCTTCTGCCTTCATGCTAACGAAACTCTGTCTCGACTTGAGCAAACACCCAAGCTCGTGATAGCTGCCTTGAACGGCCACACCGTAGGAGGGGGTCTCGAAATTGCTATGGCGGCTGATATCAGAGTCGCCAGAAAGGGTAACTTTCAGGTTGGCCTACCCGAAGTAGCTCTTGGAGTCCTTGCAGGCACTGGAGGGACTGCTCGTCTGTCTAGACTGGTGGGAAAGGCAAAGGCCATGGAGATAATGGTGACAGGGAGAAAGTTCTCATTTGAGGAATCTCGAGAAATGGATCTAGTCCACGACATATATGACTCGATGACTCTTGAAGAGTTCCATCAAGATGTTCTGGACTATGCGGGACGGTTTACACTGCCGTTCGCCGCGGCAAAGGCCATTGGTAATATCAAGAGAAGTGTCCAAAGTGGCCTGGAGATTCCTCTTGAATATCATCTAGCCTTGGAGAGAGAGCTCCAATCTGATTTGTTTCAGTCCAACGATGCCAAAGAAGGAATCAAAGCATATGTTGAGACCAAGACCCCAAGATTTGAAGGAAATTAAGGCAGGATTTGATGAATCTCAGATACGTCGTTTGATATACCTGTTATTCGAGCGAGGTCCATGGCAGATACTGAGATAGTAGAAAGTTACAGTCAAAACTTTGAATCTTGGATAAATGACTTCAGCGAATGGCAGACTAGAATCGGCTTCGATCCATCATGGCTCGGAGATTACAGATTCGATATCAAATTTGATTGGGATACCGCGGGTAGTGAAATAGAATTTGGAGATTTCCAGGGGATGCCGAAGTGGGAGAGGAGAATGCAAATTCCTCAGCAGAACATTATGGATGCAATAATCAATATGGTGAGCGTTCAGGGAGATACTGAATTCGCCAGTGTTGAGCAACAAAATCACTTACTGGCATCAGCACCTACAGAATATGATAGAAAGTCAGCACTTAGGATAATGTGTGAAGAGCAAAGACATGGTTGGCAGATGGCATACTTATTGTGTACTTTCTTTGGAGAGCAAGGAGTCAGAGAGGCTTCCAAGCTATTGGAGAGAAATGCCCAGGAGGGTACTAGAATTCTAGGATCTTTCAACGAGCCCATCGATCATTGGCTTGATTTCTTCTGCTTCACTCACTTCATTGACAGAGATGGCAAGTACCAATTAAAGATGTTAAGTACGTCATCTTTCAAGCCACTGGCGGCCAGTATGGGGCCGATGCTCAAGGAAGAATCATTCCATCTAGGCACAGGTGCAAATGGACTGAGGAGAATCGTAAAGCAAGGGGTAATCCCAATATCTCTACTCCAGAAATATATCAACAAGTGGGTTAGTACCGGCCTTGATCTGTTTGGTACTGATGACTCTACTAGTGCTCAATGGGCTTACGTCTACGGTGTCAAGGGAAGATACGATGAGCGTGAGTCTGATGTGGAGGCAGATAGAGCACACTTGAACGAGGCTAGCAGGGACCTTTACTTCGAGGAGTTGAGGAAGGAAATGGTCAGAATCAGCAAATCCAGAAAAGCTGGGGAGCCTGAGCTTTATCTTCCCTCTGATAAGTTCAAGAGGGGCATTGGCAAGTATGCAGGAGAGAAGTTCACCGTTCATGGAGAAGTATTCGAAGGCAGTGATAGTGAGTACGAGGCTTACCTAGAGACAGTTATCCCTACAGATGATGATGAAGACAAGCTTATCAATGACTACATGAAGAAAGAGTGGATTCAGTATAGAGAGTGGAAAGGTTAGAGGAGGCAGGTTAATGCAATTTCATTCGCTATCAGTTTTTGACAAGGAGAAGTGCAATCATTTCTTCGAACACCTTACTGATTACTTCTACAAACACCATCATTCAGAAGAACAGTCTGCAGATACTTACGAGAATCTCCTGTATACAGTAAAGAGGCCCTATTCAGCTGAGATGCTTGATGAAATAGACAATTGGATGGGACTCCCAAAAAGACAGTGGAGAGAAGAGACACAGAGAGAAGTGATGCTCTCCTTGTATGCAATTAGATACCCGGACACCTTGCTAATAGAAAGTCTAACTGAGAAGCCTAAATCTGATATAAGGAGGCTCTCAGCTTATCTTCACTTCACGCATCATACCTACTCTATTTGGGACGAGGATACTAGGAAAGGCTTGGAAAGGCTTGGAATAATGATTCCGCCTACCGAAGAGGCTGATCCTTTCATCTATGGGGCATATGTATCTGCTATTGAGCTTCTAAAAGATGTAGCCCCCTTTACGTGCTTCCTTGAGCATGACGTTCCACGGCAGAGGCTGTTTCAGTCAGCTCTAGCCGCATACGGGCGTGAAGCTTGAGTACGTCTTATTTCTTCGACTGTCTTCGAGGTAGCGTGAGCGTGCGTACGGTAGCCGTGATTGGATCCGGAACAATGGGTTCTGGTATCGCCCAGGTTTGTGCTCAAACAGGATGGGAAACTAGGTTGTATGATGCATTTCCGGAATCTCTTGAGAAAGGCATGAATTCTATTGATGAATTTTGGAAGGGCGGGATATCGAGGGGTAAAAATACCGAAGAAGAAGTCAAGAATTGGTCAGAAAAATTGAGGCCTTGTGAAAATCTGGAGGAAGCCCTATCAGGAGTTGATTTGGTAATTGAGGCCGTTCCCGAGAAAATTGACTTGAAAAGAACGATTTTTCTAAAAATAGAGGAGCTTGCTCCAGAAAATGCAATCTTAGCCACCAATACCTCTGGATTGAGAATTTCTGAAATTGCATCGGTAGTGAAGAATCCGGAGAGAGTAGTTGGAATGCATTTCTTCAATCCCGTCCCCATTATGAAGTTACTAGAAGTCATAAAGCATGATTTGTCTTCTGATGACACAATAGATGAAGTTATTGAGATAGGTAGAGAGATGGGAAAAACTACCATAGTTGTTGGCGATATTCCCGGTTTTGCAACTAGTAGACTTGGCGTGGTTTTGGGGAATGAGGCGATTAGAATGTTGGCTGAGGGAGTAGCTAGTGCTAGTGACATCGACACTGCAATGAAGTTAGGATACAAGCACCCAATGGGCCCTCTGGAACTGTCCGACTTGGTAGGATTAGACGTGCGTAGAGATATTCTGAAAAATCTTGCAGAGTCTTTCGATGATCCTTCTTATCTCCCACATTCTCTTCTTGATAGGCTAGTAGAATCTGGAGAATTAGGAAAGAAGACTGGTCGTGGAATATACAACTGGTCCGAAGAGGGGAAAACAGAGAGAGAAGACCTGTGAGCTGATACTGTGCAGGAAGTATTCATCGAGGGCATAGGGATAATTGCAGGTATCCTCGGAGTAATTGCTTGGATTCCTCAAATTAGGGAAGTCTGGATAGAGGGATTGCACGAAGGAATCTCTCTTCCAACTTTCTTTCTCGTATCAACGGCATTGGTTCTCTGGCTGATATATGGAATTCTGATAGGTTCGATATCAATAATTATAGCTAATATAGCTGCTTTAGCTTGTATAATATCGCTAATTGTGGGAGTTATTAGACTTCGTAACTCAGAGGCAAAAAATGGTGCGAACACCGGGAGTTGAACCCGGGTTAGCAGGTTGGGAACCTGCTGTCATAACCACTAGACCATGTCCGCTTGTTAGGTGCGAGTCGCGATAGGTAATTTAGCGACTCGGTTTGAGAAGCTAGGGCCTAGCATCTGCCTTCTTCTTCGAACCTCTACTGCGTCTTCTCTTCCCTTTGCCTCGAAAATTCTTGTTAGGATTATCATTGGGACCTTTGTTGTAATTATTTCCCTTAGAATTCCTAGAACGTCCCCTTCTGCTACGTTTTTTCTTTGTATTTGGCCGTCCTTCTTTCTTCTCGTATGAGGGAACTAGATTGAATTCATTCTTTTTCAATTCCTCGGGCCTTGGATCAGTGAATCTTTTCCTTATTCCGACTGCTCTCTGAATTCTATTGTAGCTTCTTTGCTCATTCTTCTTTACAAAGGAGATAACAACTCCGCTACTCCCAGCTCTCGCGGTTCTTCCGCTCCTATGCTTGTATGCCTTCGCATCATCAGGAGGGTCATAGTGAATTACACAGTTAATTCCTTCAACATCGATTCCCCTAGCCGCCACATCAGTAGCAATGAGAACCATACTTCTGCCACTGCTAAACTTCCTCATTGCGCGGTCTCGTTGTTTTTGATTGAGGCCTCCGTGTAGAGAGGAAAGTGGGACACTGTCCAACTGCATCTCATCACTCAATCTATCTACTCCTGCCCGAGTTCTACAGAATATTATGCTTCTTCCGGCCCTTCTAACAGATTTTACTGCGATTTCTGTCTTCTTGTATGGCTTAATATTCCAGAAGAGGTGTTCCATGCTATCCATACTAATCTCTTTCGGGCCGACCTCAATTCTTACAGGATCGTTTTGGTAGGACTTGACGAGCTTGGAAACTTCATGATCGAGTGTAGCACTGAAAAGAATCATTTGAGGTTCACTGATGCACTGATCGATAATTTTGCAGACGGGTTCCATGAACCCCATATCGGCCATACGATCAGCTTCGTCAAGAACTACTATTCCAACGTCTTCCAAGGACAATGCATTCCTTTTTAGTAAGTCCAAGAGCCTTCCAGGGCATGCTACTAGTATTTCCACTCCCTTTTCCAGACCTCTGAGTTGCTTTCCATATGATGTTCCGCCGTATACTGAGAGTACTTTCATCCTTGATTCCCATGCTAGCGGATCTAAGACATTCCTAATCTGCTCCGCCAACTCCCTAGTTGGAGTGAGTATCAGTGCTGTGGGTTTCTTTGGTTTGGCGGAACCGGTTCGGGAAATCAATGGAAGACCAAAAGCAAGTGTCTTCCCAGAACCCGTGGGGGCCCTGCAGCAGATATCTCTCCCTTCCATCGCACTAGGAATAGCTTCGATCTGAACTTCGAAGGGCTCAGTTATACCTTGATCAGCCAAACAACCAACCAAACCTGAATCGATTCCTAAGTCTGAGAATCGAACCACTGGTAACCCTACAAGACGCCTCCGCGTAGGTTCCCTATTTAGTATGGACAGTTGAGCATGTAAGATTATGAGGAAACAATCTATCTACCTCGGTTACGGGCCTACATTTTCCTGTTGATTCTTTCTCCGGATATAATCAGAGTAATTTCCAGGCCAGACCCATAGACTTCCATCCCCTGGCAACTCCCAGATTGTATCACAAATCTTGTCTAAGAAATATCTGTCATGACTAACAGTGATGATAGCCCCCTCGTAATCTCCTAAGGCGTCTTCAAGAGCCTCCTTAGCATCCGTATCTAGGTGATTAGTGGGCTCATCGAGGAGTAACATGTTGTTTTCTCCCAATAGTAGTTCAAGTAATGCTATTCTGGCTCTCTCTCCACCACTAAGTTTCCCCAGAGGGACAGTAACCATGTCCTTAGTGAACTGAAATCTTCCCAGTAGAGACCTGATTTCACCATAGTCCATCCTAGGTCTTAGGGCTCTGACTTGCTCTACAGGGTTCATGTCAAAATTCAACGATCTGTGGTCCTGGTGGAAGTACCCTATCTGGACTCCTGGTCTGATGTCTATTGTTCCAGAGTCGAGCTCGATCTCTCCGGTTATCAGCCTCAGTAGAGTAGTTTTGCCAGCTCCATTTGGACCTACTACTCCAATTTTCTGGCCTCTACGAATTCCTACCTCTAGGCCATTAATAATTGGCCTTTGGAGTCCATCGAACGTAAGCTTGGCATTATGAAAATCTAATACCTCGAGGCTGCTCTTCTCGATTGACTTTAGGTTAAACTTGAGATTCTGTCTCTGACGGGGTTTTAGTGACTTCAGCCACTTTAATTCCCTTTGAGAACGATTTATCATAACATGTTTTTGAGATACTGATTTATCATACTTATTCGCTCTCTTCATCGATTGCATAGCCCCTAAGAGTCTCTTTATTTCCTTCTGGGCCTTTTCTATCCTATCCTGTAATGTCTGTAGAAATAGCTCTTTTTGGTGTAAAAATGAGGTATAATTGCCACTATATCCCTTTAGATGAGCATCTTGGATTTCTACTATATTGTTGCAAACTCGATCCAAGAAGTACCTATCGTGGCTAACTATCAGTAATGCACCATCGAAAGTATTCAGGAATTTCTCCAACCAATCAAGGGTCTGGAAATCTAGATGATTGGTAGGCTCATCCAAGAAGAAAACGTCTATTTCTCTCAATCCTACTAGTTGTCTCGCCAGTGCTACCTTGGCCCTCTCACCTCCCGACAGTGAGGACAGGGGCATATTCATCTCGTGGTGTGCTAAATCCAGTGCCTTCAGAATCTCTTGAGCATGCCCCGCCACATCCCCTCCACCTGATCTTGCCATCAGACTCTGGAGCTCTTGGTACCTATCCATAGCTGGTTGCCAGTCTCCGTCGTAGAATCCAGGATCGGCCATCATTTCCTCTATTTTGGAAATCTCATCTTCCAATTCTTGAAACTGCCTTCCCCTCCTGTTTAGTTCCTCACCTAAGGTTGCTTCCTCGACGATGTCTCTTATCTGAGTAAGGAACGCCAGTCTCAGACCAGAGGCGTAAGTAACATCGCCTAGATCCTGATCTTGATTACTAATTGTTCTTAGAAGGGTTGTCTTCCCGGCGCCATTATGTCCTACTACACCGATTCGATCGCCTTCATCTATCCTAAGGTTGATTCCCTCTAGGACAGTGAGTGGCCCGAAGGCCCGATGGACATCATCGAGTCGTATTAGCTCCCTTGCCACGATACTGCGCGTGGACTTGTGTTGAAGTGCTCATCGGTCATAATTGCTCAGTTAGGATGGCAATGCTCATGAATGACAGTGTGTCGTTAACATATGTGGCGTCAATCAAGGAATACTGGAAATCATTAGATGGAAAGAAAAAACTGTTCTCTCTTTCCACTGTAGTATTGATGGTAATTGGTTCTGGATACGTTGGGATCGGGTATGTGATTGCATCACAATCATTGGCGATCAATCCCGGTTGTGGGATGTGGTCAGAAAATACCCCTTCGAACTGGGATACAGATGACGATTGGGAAAGTTTTGAGCCCTGGCCAGATGCAGAAGAGCGTGTAGATATCCGCAGGAATTTTGATGTTTCCTCATATCAAATGTCTTCTTACGAGGATGTTTCATTCACTCCAAGAGGAGACGTAGACATTACGCTTCGTGGTTGGTATGTAGAAGTTGATCCTAGTGCCCCCGTGGTGATTCTCACACACGGGATGCCAATGAATGGAAAGTGTAAACCAGAGATGTTACTTATGCAGGCTTATTTATCCGAAGGTGGCTTCAATACCCTTTCCTTTGATTTGAGAAATTATGGAGAGAGTGACGTTGTTGGGGATTATTTTGCTGTTGGACAAATCGAATATAAGGATCTTTTAGGCGCATATGACTGGTTGACTGAAAATAAGGGATATCAACCGGGAGAAGTTGGCATGACTGCCATATCTGCTGGAGGAGGGGCCGCAATTGCCTTCGCTGAAGAGTCAGGAATAGGCGCTATGTGGCTTGACAGTGCGGTCTTGGACTTCCCATTATTGGTTAACAACGAATTAGGAAGGTTAGGTTTTCCGACCATTTTTGCAGGACCAGCAGTAAGAGTTGGTGGCTGGCTAGTTGGGGTTGGTCTGGATGAACGCTCGCCCATGGAGGCCGCCGATACTGCTGGAGATAGGGAGGTATTCTTAACTCATGGAAAGGACGACCCAAGAGTATCAATCGTTCATGCAGAGAGATTTGAGTCAAGAATGCTTGAGAATGGGGGAAACGTAGATACTTGGTATGTTGAAGATAGAGGACATGTGGATGCCATTTGGGGAGACTCTGATGAGTACAAGATGAAGCTAGTTAATTTCTTTGAAGCGTCTTTATCCTAGGTTTTTTGGCCTAATCAAATCTGACAAATGCCATCTTCCATTCCTCTCCATCATGAGGGCGACCGATGCAGTTGGCATAATTTCTAGTTCACCTGAGAGTTTCTCAATAAGCATCTCACATCCAGGGTTATGGCTGATTATCATCTGAGTAGTATTTTCAGGAATACTTACTACTACTGAAAGAAGAGTTTCTAAGGAGGGAAGGTAAAGCCCCTCTTCAATGGATTTTGGGATCTCTGAAAGTTCGGGACCTAGGTTTTCCAACGTTTGGATTGTTCTCAAAGAGCTACTAACAGAGATATGATCTGGCTTCCAGCCCCTGCTTAGGATTTCTTTGGCTATACGTAGTGAATCTCTGAGTCCCCTTTCATCCAAAGGCCTGTCATGGTCAGCCAGATTAGTATCATCTCTGCTACTATGGGCATGTCTCATTATTACCAAGCGTCTATTCATAGTCTATTCCTCAGAGAATTTGGGGTCTCTTTTTTCGATGAAGGCTGTGACTCCCTCTGCGAAGTCAGGCGACTGAGCAGAGGAAACCATCAATGCTCTCTCAAATTCTAATTGGGTCTCGAAGAATGTGGATGTGGAAGCGTCAAGGAGTTGCTTAGTCGATCTACGACTATTTATAGACCATTTTCCCCAATTTTTTGCAATTTTTATCGAATTCTCCAGTAGCTCTTCAGAAGATGATACCTCATCAATAGCCCCAAATTCAAGAGCTTCTTTTGCTGACCATACCTCATTATTGAAGAAGAATTTCTTAGTTTTTTGGCTCCCCACTAGCCTTGGGAGCAACCATGTGGTCCCTCCATCTGGAGATGCACCCAATCCGAAGAAAGCCGCTGCTATTTTCGCTTGTTCTGAGCATATCCTATAGTCTGCCGAGAGAGCTAGTCCAAGACCGCCACCAGCAGCGGCACCGTTAATAGCGGCAATGAAGACTGTCTCACTAGCTCTGATTTTTAGAATCAGGGAATGCAGAGAATTTGTCATTTCACTAACCATATCCCCTATGGTTCCATCATCTATGGCTTCTGCAAATTCATCAATAGGACCTCCAGCACTGAAGAATCTACCAGAACCAGTAAGAATGACTGCCTTGCACGAAGGATCTTCCATTAGAGATTCTATTTGGCTGACTAATGGTTGGAAGTTTTCCGGATTGAATGTATTTCTAGAAGCTTCTGGCGACATAGTTAGTATTGCAACTCCTCCATCTTGACGTTCTACGGTAGAAGACATGATTGTCGAATAGGGGCCTCATTATTGAACTCCATGAAGGTGATAAGTCTGACCTCACTGGGATGTACATGATTACGCGAGACGCCATATACATAGGTGGCAAGTGGGTTCCTGCCAGCGGAGGAGAAAAAATTGAGGTCATCAATCCAGCTACAGAGGAGATAGTCGGCACTGTTCCTGTCGGGACAGAGGCTGATGTTAATGATGCAATTTTAGCTGCAAGATCGGCCTTTGCATCGTGGTCTAAATCTAGTATAGAGGAGCGACAGGGATATCTCAATGCCATTTCTGCTGCCATCTCTGAAAGAGGAGATGAGATTGCAGAGGTAATCACTTCCGAAGTCGGCACTCCGATCAATTATTCAAAAATGGCCATGGTTGGGACCCCTAGGGTGGTTGCTAGATCGTATGCTAAGATTCTTGACTCATTTGAATGGGAACAGGAGGTGAGAAATTCTCTTATCGTCAAGGAGCCCATTGGAGTGGTTGGGATGATAACGCCATGGAATTTTCCACTTCATCAAATAATAGGAAAGGTCGCACCTGCGTTAGCTTCTGGTTGTACAATGGTACTGAAGCCATCCAAGGAGGCCCCACTAAATGCATTCATTCTTGCTGATATCATACATGATTGTGGACTTCCTGAAGGGGTTTTCAACCTAGTTTCTGGGCATGGTAGAGAGATTGGGAAGTCTATTTCTTCTCATCCAGAAGTAGATATGGTGAGCTTTACCGGTTCAACTGCTGCGGGAGTCAGTGTGTCAAAAGAGGCATCGGAAACCGTAAAGAGAGTGACTCTGGAGCTTGGTGGAAAGAGCGCTAATATTATCCTCGATGATGCAGATATGGCCAAGGCTGCTAAAATGTCAGTTTATTCGTGTTTCAACAATTCCGGGCAGGAGTGTTCATCACTAAGTCGTCTTCTTATCCCATCTACTCATCGTGAAGAGATAATAGAAGTAATTTCTAGTACGATGGAGAGGTATTCCGTTGGTGATCCGATGGACGAGTCAATAAAGTGTGGACCGATGGTTTCTGAAAGTCAGCAGAAGTCTGTCAGCGAATACATTTCCAAAGGAATCTCTGAAGGGGCGACTGTTATTTCTGGAGGACTTGGAACACCAGAAGGGGTTTCAAGAGGTTTCTATGTCAAGCCGACTGTTTTCGCGGACGTTACCAGGGAAATGACTATCTTCAGAGAAGAAATCTTCGGACCTGTACTTTCGATAAGCACCTATGAGACTGAGGAAGAGGCGATTATCATGGCAAATGACTCAGATTATGGCCTCTCAGGTGGTGTCTGGTCGGGAGATGAGAAGAGAGCTATGCGTGTAGCCATGGCGATGAGGACCGGGCAAGTTAGCATCAATGGAGGTGCTTTCAATATCAGTGCTCCATTCGGAGGATACAAGCTCTCTGGCAATGGCAGGGAGCTTGGTTCACACGGCCTAGAAGAGTTCCTTGAAGTCAAGGCTATCCAAAGATAAGGAATATTTGGATTAATTTCCTACCCACTCAGCATCCTTACGTTCAAGAAATGCTTGAACTCCAATCTCCTTGTCTTCGGTATCAAATAGAGCAACAAACTCTGATCTTTCGGTCAGCACGCCCTCACTGAATGGAAGTTCCAGAGACGCACGGATTGCTCTCTTTGCAACCTTGGTCGTGTAAGGTGATTTCTTTGCGATGGTTGTTGCTAAATCCATTGTCGCATCTTCTAGTTCCTCTGGCATAACCACCTTATTTACCAAACCGATTTCAAGTGCCTCTTTTGCAGTAATCATCTCCCCTGCTAAAACAATCTCCATTGCTTTACCATATCCTACAAGTCTGCAAAGTCTTTGTGTTCCGCCACCTCCTGGAATTAGTCCTAAATTTATCTCTGGCTGACCGAACATTGATCTGTCTGAGGATATCCTGATATCGCAGGATAGCGCAAGTTCTGTCCCCCCTCCAAGAGCGAACCCATCGACCATAGCAATTGTCGGTTTAGATAGATTCCAAATTGCCTCCCATGCGTTGTCTTCGAAAAAAGGCCTCACATCATCAGAATTCTTACCTGAAAATTCCGAGATGTCCGCACCGGCTGCAAATGAGTTAGGCTTCTTTCTCTTTCCTTCTGGAGGATCTAACGGTGGAGCACCTCTGATAATCACGCATCTTACTCTATCATCTGAATCTACCCTTTTACACTGTTTTTTTATCGAAAGATGTATTTTTTCATTAAGAGCATTCAGTTTCTCAGGCCTATTTAGGGTCCACACTGATACAACTCCTCCAGAGGGACTTGAGCCCTCAATCCCAACATCCGTAACCAACAACACGTCCTGTTCCATGTTTAGCGCAGGAGTGGATGTGGTTTGAACGTATCATTGTCCGTCTTCTGAATTAACAACAGGAGGGAGCGGTGGCATCCCAGGAGGGGGAAGCGGTGGCATCCCAGGAGGGGGAAGCGGTGGCATCCCAGGAGGGAGGATAGGTTGTGTATCAGTAGGATTATCATCAACTGTTGACGGTATTCCCTTCTGAGGTATCTCCAGAGGAGCCCTAATCATCAGAACCCTGTCTGAGTCTATTCTGAAGTAGGTTATTCCAAGAGGCTTTCCAGTATCTGGATTTTCTGGTTCTTCGAAGACCTGAATATCATGTTCCCCGCCTCTAAGCAAAGTTGCTAGATCTTCTCCATCCTCGGCTTCGGACCACTTCCTAGCCATGGATGCCTTCCTTTCAGCGAGCTTCATCCTCCTTCTTCGTTCGATATCGGAGAGCATCTTATCCCTCTTCTCTCTTCTCTGGGCGATGAATCCTTCAATTTCTTCTTCTTCATCGGAAACTGCATCCCCCTTAGCTACGTATTTCATAGCTATGTTTGTGCCTTCGGGAAGTATAGGGGACGGATCTGTTACAATATTTCCCTCTGAAAATTGAGGGCTTGCCGTAGGGGGAACCATGACAGGGAGGGAAGGAGGAGGCATCATGACGGGCAATGGGGGCAATGGCATCGTTGGAGATGTGGTTAGCCTACCTCTTGATCTTCTCATTTCAGTTTCCTCCGTATCGGACAACTCTACTGATTCGTCCTCTAACTGTTTCAATTCTGGTTCGGGAGAGGGTTCGGGAGAGGGCTCGGATGTTTGGGGACTCTCCATGACAGGAATAATCATCTTCTCACGGCCAGTAAAAATTAGAAGAGAGGCTAGAGCAAGAAGTACTGTTCCTCCTGCTATTCTCTGTGTTAAATCGACCTCTCCTTGGAGAACCAGAAAGAGTAATGACCCCACTAATAGAGCTATCCAATTGATCAGTCTAGTCAGAGAAACCATGCCACTCCCAGCCCTGACAGGAGGGGGTATGACTTCACATTGACGGGGGAGCGATGGCCTCGGACAGTGCCTTCAATGATTTTCCTCTGTGCGAGAATGATGATTTTTCTGATTTATTCATTTGTCCAAATGACACCCCTTTTGATCCATTGGGGATAAAAATAGGATCATAGCCGAAACCGCTCTGTCCAGATATCTCTCTGCTCAATTCGCCTCGGCATACTCCGGTTCTAACTATTCTCTTACCGTTCATGACCAAGACACTTACTGCCCTGTACTCACAATGCCTAACTATTTCTTCACTCATAAGCTTTAGAATTCCATTAAGTCCAATTGTTTTGTAAATATAGGAAGAATAAACACCTGGAAACCCGTTTAATGAATCAATGAATAGTCCTGAGTCTTCGACTAGAATCGCACAGTCCGAAAGTTCTGATTCTGAAATCATACTAATTGCCTGATCAGATTTTGAAAGAGCTACTTCCATCAATTCTGATGTCTGTGGTTCAATAAAATTTGGAGGTTTCCCCTCTATCAATAGAAGCTCGACATCGTGTCCCAGAGGTTCTAGATATTCTCTAGCCTCTTCTAGCTTTTTTGAATTTCCTGTTGCGAAAATTATTCTCATTTTACTACCCCAAATATCTGACCCTGTTCCTAATTTGGTTGAATCTTGAAATTACAGAGTCGGGACTAAACGGCGATTCATCGGATGAAAATGAGCCGTATCCTCTTAGTACTGCATCCATTGCATCCTCAAGCTCGGAATGACTCGCCGATAAGCATTCATTCAAAACTTGCAGGTCCTGGCCCATATGCTCCAATTCTGCAGATATTCTAGATAAGCCGAAATCTAGTAACGAGATTTTTCCATATTCATCAATCATGATGTTATGGGTTGTTAAATCTCCATGAGAGAAGCCTAGTTCATGCAGTTCTCTGATTTTCACACCTATCTCAAACATATCCTCTACTCCCCTCGTTCCATCAGCTAATGATTCATAAATCGGATTTCCTTCCAATCTGGAGAGTACCATCCATCCCTCTTCTTGATTTATCTGAAGTAGCCTGGGTGCAGAGAATTCTGTAATCTGTAATCTGGAAAGTACCTTTGCTTCTACAGAGATTCGACTCTTAGTCAGCCTAGTATCTAGCTCTATGTGTCTGTAACCTCTTCTTCTACGTGACTTCAGTACTGCAGGAATGCCTAGCCATAGGCCTGAGCTTACACTCGCCTCGGCCCCAACATGAATCAACTCAGACTCTTCCCAGTACTGGAAACACTGGCCGGCCATAGCTATGGGAGGTCACATACCTTGAAAGCGATTCCACTGAAGCAGGCACCGGGAAAGCATATGCAGATGCCATCAGCACCTTTGCCAAGAGGAGTTGTAAAACCAAAAATTTTCTCAGATGAAGAAGTCGAAGAAGAAGCAAAAAGACTGTTTGAAGCAATTGGACAGGTTTCTCGATGGAATATGAGGATATGTAGATCAATCTCGCCATTGACATTGGAAATTAATCAATTAAAAAAGCAGAAGGATGTTTTTCTGATAGCTCATTCTTATCAGACACCTGATATTGTCTACGGCGTTGCTGATTCAGTATCCGATAGTTACACCTTATCTAAAGCTGCAAGGGATGCCCCTCAGGAGACGATACTTTTCTCAAGTGTAAGATTCATGGCTGAGACTGCCAAGATTGTCAGTCCTCACAAGACCGTTTTGCATCCATCCCCTGATGCTGGGTGTTCCTTGAGTGATGGAATATCTGCAGAAGACGTGGTCAAATTAAAGCAAAAATATCCAGGAGTGCCTGTTGCATGCTACATTAATACTACAGCCTCAGTAAAGGCTGAATGCGATGTTTGCGTAACTAGTAGCAACTATCTTAAAATTTGTGAGAAGCTTCCTGGAGATAAGGTAATTTTTGTCCCGGATAGATTCATGGGAAAACACATCCAAAAACATCTAGAAGGCAGTAAAGAAGTGATTATTTTCGATGGTGAATGTGAGGTTCACGCCGAGTTCACTGGAGAAAAAGTAATTTCTTGGAGAGAAAGGATGAGTTCCATAGGAGTCGATCTCCAAGTACTGGCACATCCGGAATGCGATGCAGGAGTTTTGGAGGAAAGCGATTTTGTCGGCAGTAGTGAGCTCTTGATGAAGGAGGCGATGCGATTGGCCTCAATGGGGAGTTCTGATATTATGTTGATTACAGAATGTGGGACTGCTGAGAGAGTACTTGCAGAGAGTGAGCATGAAATAAATCTCCTAGGAGCCTGTGTAATGTGCAGGCACATGAAGAGGACCCAGCTGGAGGATATCCTACAGGCACTCAGAGAGCCTGAGCCTGAACAAATAATTGAGATTGACGAAGATATAATTCACCGAGCAAGAAAATCTCTCAGTGAAATGTTCAGACTAGCTGAGTAGACTGGTCATCTTTCAGACTGTTTCTGCCTTGCCCATGTGAATACTAATGGGATTAACAGTACTACCGATGTCTGCAATATTACAGAGGAATATGGTTCAAACGTCTCCTCGAGATCATACCATTTCAACTCAGCTTCTCCGTTGCTTGACGTTTCAATCCATCCAACTCCGCCCAATAGAGCCTGTGGACTAGAGTGGCTTTCATCTTCATCAAAGGTAAGTTGCTCAGTCTGATTTGACTCTATTTGGTAGATGAAGACTTGATTTTCCTCGGAGTTTTCTGAATTGGGAGCTCCGGGCTGAAATCTTGGGATTTGAAGGAATGCAACATTACCGTTTCCTATACTAGGGGAAGAGGATTCCCAAATTGGAGTTGAAATCATGATTTGCATCCCAGAAACTGTATCTGCGAAAACGGTCCTGTTTATCGGTCCGACATCAACTACTGCAACAATTAATTGACCGTCGACTGCAATATCGACAATATTAGATCTTGAATAATTTATTTCGATACCGGACTGCTCGGACAAAAATTCATCCTGATCGGTTTCAGCAATAACGTCCAGATATACGGCGGTTGTAGAGCTGGCATCAGTAAGTGAAGAGGTATACACTGTCGGGCCAGATGTATCATTATTGATTGACCAAGCGATGGAATTCCCGGAGACCTCTAACGTATCAACATCATCGTCTAATCCATCTAAATTGGAAATTTCTTGTTCCGAGTTCATCATAAGAATGCCATCATCAGTTAGCATTACGATAATTGGGTTTCCATTTCCGCCGTATCCAATATCGCAAATATCAATCTCAAAGTCTGTATTTTTCGAGAATATTGGGAAATAGGGATTTTCTGAAGATTCTAAGTCATATAGATCTACCCTAGTCTGATTATTTAGTAAAAGATATGAGCCTGAAATAGAAACATTTGGCTCTTCAAACCAGTTAGGTCCAGAAATTATTACTCCTTGTCTTTCCTCCAAACTAGTATTCAATGCCGTAATCTCAATGTCATTTATTCCATCCATTTTGGGATCTACTTCTATTCCAATTAGCCAATCATCAGATCCAGCGGCAGAGGTTGGCCATTCGACGCCTTCGACGGGAAACTCTTGGTGTGTAGCATCCCATAGAAGTACAAAGCCTGTTGAAAGTAGCAGTGCCGCGATAAATACGCTGGTTTGCTTGCTCCCCGGTTCCTTAAGTGGGGTGAGCTTCTCTCTAACATAATTTCTAGATCCTCTCAAAAAATTCTTCGGGTCATCGATAAGCTTGGCAATCTTTCTCGTGAAAAGTCTTTCATCAGCAATTGTCCAAATCCCCTTATGAGTCCTCTCAGTAACTGAGACGGCCGCTATTGCTACTATCATCCCACCGATTATGTCTATAGCCCAATGGATTCCAAGATAAATAATTGAAAAGGCCGTTAAGGCTAGGAAAACTACGAGGAATCTGCGAAACTTTAGCCATCTTCCGTCTTCATCCCATCTGGTCATAGTCAACCATATTGCGAAGGGGAGACCGATGTGTAGGCTAGGCATTCCATTAGTGAACGGATCTATACGAGTGAACCAATTGTGAATCTCGGGGGTGAGATCATAGGCAACGGTTTCCATTAGGGGAATATAGTCCCCCGTTACTCTCACATTAAAGAAAAGATAGAAGGGGATGGCTAGAATATAGACCCAGAACATCGATAATGAGACCCTATCGGCCATATGACGGTCATCAAAGTAAATTGGGTAGACAAAGGAGGCAAATGTCGCAGTCATGAATCCCATAACGTAGAAATGAGTTAGTACAACATCTAAGAGGTCATTCCTGAAGCCCTCCTGTACCCACAATACTATATCTCCTTCAATTGCATAGACATAGGGAGTCATGTCCAGTTGTGTGTTTGCCATCAGGATTCTGTCCATGCCATCTAAGATATCCTTCCATAGATATACTGAGAAGACCACAATCATGTGCGCCCAATATCTTCGGAACATATCTATGAAGCCTTCAATTCTAACCTTGGCATAGGGGGGCTTGAAAATCGGCATCATTGCGACACTGATTAGTATAGCACCTGTTATCCAAGTGATGTAGATCCCGCTTCCTACTGCCATTTCAATACCTCCCGAGAAGCATGTTTGACATGAATTCGACCCTTGAAATGATGATTTCAAGTGATCTTCACATGATGAGTGTCGCCCTTTTCCAATGACAAAAGTATCTCCTCGACGATCTTGCTGAAAGATTGTGCAGTTTCTCCTTCTGGCTCTGCTACAATTCTATGAACGCCATCATCCCCTCCTCTTACAACTCCAGGGTCAAAGGGAAGCCTACCCAAGAAAGGTACTTCGAGCTCCATTGCCGAATCCTCCCCTCCTCCTGATTTGAATAAATCTAGAGTTACAGACCATTTTCCCTCAGAGGAGACAGTGATATCGATGGGCACTCCCTTGGGGCCAATCACAGAGATATGACTACCAGGTTCAGCTGTACCGGAAAGGGTGTATCCACTCATATTCTCGACAACACCAAGAACTGGAACTGAGATTGTTTTAGCGAAGTTGATTGACTTTCGACTATCCAAAAGTGCGACTTCTTGAGGTGTGGTTACTATGACCACTCCATCCAGATTAGGTAGAGTTTGGCTTACCGTCAGTGGTTCGTCTCCAGTCCCCGGAGGGAAGTCTATCACAAGAGCATCAAGCTCCCCCCATGCAACATCCCCAATAAACTGCTGAATAGCTCCGAGTTTTATTGGTCCCCTCCAGATTACTGGCTTATCCGGGTCTTCAATCAAGAATGCCATTGAAATTACCTTTATTCCATGGGGGCCTATTGCTGGAAATATCTGTCCATCCTCTATGTGTAGCTCTGTCCCCTCAATACCTAGCATCTTAGGCACATTAGGTCCGGTAATATCTATGTCCATTAACCCGACTTTCTTTCCCATTCGTGCCAGAGAAAGTGCGATACCTGTGGCCACAGTGGTCTTTCCGACACCTCCCTTTCCAGAGAGAACCATGATTTTATGGCGAATCCCCTCGCTCATTTTTGACATCCTCATCTTTCTTTGCATCTGCTGGTAGGCCTGCTCCATCTGAGCTCTCTGGTTCGAGTTGGCTTCCTCTTGGGGAGGAGAGTCTGGAGTATGATGAGACACGGGCGAATCTGCCATGATACATGGCAAGAGCGCATATACTTCAATGCTATTCTACTGCAATTGTAATCGATTACTATTGGGATTGGGTTAATTTATCACTATTCATTCGGAAATATGTGAAGGTACTGTTCGTCTGCGTGGGAAACACTTGTAGAAGTCAGATGGCTGAAGCAATATGTAAGAGTCTTGGACACTCTGCTGACTCTGCTGGAACTCACCCTGGAAGAGAAGTTAATCAAAATGCAATTAGGGTTTTGGAAGAGAAGGGAATAGGGTCGTCTGGACTACGCCCTAAATCCAT
>CESQ01191100.1_pt1 | contig 79467 bp, 64 predicted proteins | sample 361401 | NCBI WGS metagenome assembly CESQ01 (sample SAMEA2622119, study PRJEB7988) | marine metagenome | isolation source: saline water (ENVO:00002010), including | reverse complement strand
GCAGGCAGACTGGCCAGGAGACGGCTGGTATGTCCCGGGAGCACATTTATCCTGCACGGAAGAACCCTCGGAGGCGACATAGTATCCCTCTTCTGAGTCCGAGCAAGATGACTGACTTATTGCGGAAAAATTAGGATTATATGTTCCCGATGGGCAAGGCGTCTGAGTAGTGGACATTACGGAGTCTACAAAGTAACCGGGATCAGCATTGATGCAATTTTGCTGTCCTGAATAAGGCTGATACTCCCCCGGCTGACATTCTTCTTGGCTATCTTCTCCTGGTGATTCGACAAAGTTTCCTGGATCTGCCTGCAAGCATGATTCTTGCCCACTGTATGGCTGATACTCGCCTTCAGGACATGGGGCCTGAGAGGATGCTCCGAGTATATCCGAGAAGTTTCCTGGATCGGCATCCAGACACATACCAGAGCTGTTCGCCCCGGATACAGGGTTATACTTCCCAATGGGGCAAGGCATCTGTGTAGTTGATGCATTGATATCTGTGTAGTAACCAGGACTGGCCTCCAGACATTCAGAGAGTCCTGCCTGATTAGCCCAAAATCCTGGAAGACAATGAGAAGCTTCTGTGGCTGCTTCTGAGTCTACGTAGAAACCGGGTGGCGCGGGGGCACAGGAAGTCTGCCCAAACAGAGATTGGTAGTATCCAGGGGTACAGGGAGTCTGGTAAGAGGATCCATTGTCAGGGACTGCATGTCCCGGATCGGCATCTAAGCAAGACTGTGAGCTATTAGCAGATTCCAATGGGTTGTATGTTCCAGAGGAGCACGGAGTCTGTACGGTTGAGCCGGATTGTTCCACGTAGTATCCCGGGAATGCGCCTATACACTCTGTTGCCATGAATGAGGGCTGGAATGTGCCTGGCTGACATGGGGTCTGCGAAGAAGAAGCGTTTGTTGAGACGTAGTTGCCCGGAGTCGCCTGCAGACATAATGTCTGATTCGGAGACGGCTGGTAGAAACCAGGATCGCAAGCTGTCTGTGAAATACTTGCAATTCCGGGTACATAATGGCCAGGGGAGGAGGAAAGGCAGGATTGCTGAGCTGATAATGGCTGGTAGTATCCAGGATTACAGGGAATTTGGGATGTCGAAGTGTAGTTAGGAACATAGTTCCCTGGGGAGGCATCAATACAGGATGTAGAGCCGTTAGAAGGCTGATATGTCCCGGGCGAGCAGGCGGTTTGATTGGAGGAGCCGGATATCACGACATAGTTCCCGGCAGACGCGACGATGCAAGTTATCTGTGCGAACGAAGGCTGATAGTTCCCCGGACTGCATTGTGTTTGAGATGTTGCTCCAGATTGGGGAACGAAATTTCCAGGCGAAGCTGGAGTCTGGAAAGAAGAGCCTGTCTGGGAAACATAGTAACCTTGGCTGGCTTGAATACACGAAATTTGCCCAGATAGAGGCTGGTAAGAGCCGGGGGCGCATGTATCCTCAGAAGTTGCTCCAGTTGAGAAAACATACCTTCCAGGAGAAGCCGAATCACAAGAGCCACTGCCAGTTTTTCCCTGATAAGTTCCCGGTCGGCACTGGAAGAAACCGACTTGGATCTCTGCATCAATGAGCTCTGATTGATTACCAACAGTGGAGCCGTCGATGGTGGATATCAGTGTTAGTGTAAAGCTATAATTGCCGGAGCTTGAATTATTGGGAGTCACTGAAACCAGTAATGTCGAGGAATTCGTAAACGAAGTACCGATTGTAGTCACACTTGCTGTTTGCCCGCCCGATGTAGAGTTGTTAGACGTAGAAATCAGGGACATGGCCATCAAAGAGTCATAGTAGTACAAGCTAACGTTAAAATCTCCATTGGGACTTGAGTTAGTAAGGTCTACTGAAGCAGCAGTATCTCTTGGAACATATATCGAGAACAAATCCCCAGAGTCATTAGACCACGAGTAGTTTCCGATTTGTCCACCATAGGTAGCACTCCTCGACTGAAGTGGAGTAGGCGATACGTCATCCGCATCTCCATATTGATTGTTCGTGTAATTTCCAGCGGGAGATGCGATACATGATGACTGCGCTAGATCATTCTGATAGAATCCAGCATCGCAATGTTGCTGATTAGAAGCCGCTTCTTGATTGACAAAATAACCACTTGATGACTCATAGCAAAGAGTTTGTCCCTCGTCGGGCTGGTAGTTTCCTATTGTACAACTTTCATGGAATAGTGACCCTTGGAGGGAAAAGTGGCCAGAGGAGGAGTTCTGACATGACAGCCGTCCCCATTGTCCGTCTGGACATCTTACCCATCTAGCAGGGTTTTCTGGATAATCATCCACTGATGAATTGAACCCATCTCCATCACTGTCGTCACTGATACCAAGATCCAGAACGTTTCGTATTCCGTCTCCATCGAGATCCTGCTCAGAGTACCCCACCGATTCTCCAAGAGTAGAATTGTTGAAGCTCATAATGAAAGGAACAAGGATATCATCGGAGGTTCCATCAAATTCCCCGGCCTGTCCACCCCAACAAAACAAAGAGTAACTCTGGTTAATTGCGCACGTCGATTCAACGCCAGTTGCTAATGCAATTGCTGGGGATGGAATGAGGGCATAAGAGGGAGTATTCCCATCAGTGCCTGAACAACTACTCGAGCTGGAGCTACAGGTTCCATCGCCCCACTGTCCATGAGTATTGACTCCCCAGCAACTAATCGACCCATTGTCCAGCAAGGCACATGTATGCCAGTAGGTCCCATCAATATCGGATGCTGTCCTACCACTGGGTAACTGAATGTCTGATGAAGTTCCTGTCACGGGGCCATCTTGAGTGGAAACTGTATAGGATTTGCCCCAGCAACTGATTGAGCCATTATCGAAAATAGCACATACACTGTAACCAGGAGTTACCAATGAGGAAGCCCTCAATCCCGTAGAGTGATTAGCAAGAACGGGCGTGTTTCTACTTGTCGTAGTGCCGTCTCCAAGATTTCCAAAACCATTGAACCCCCAGCACTTGATTTCTCCATTATCTAGAATTGCACAGGTGAAATCATTTCCAGCAGATACAGAAATAGCAGTTCTGTTAGTTCCCAAGTCAACTACAACGGGAGAATTTCTGTTGATGTTTGAGCTATCTCCTAGCTGTCCATGGTTATTCCTCCCCCAGCAGTTGAGTGATGCGTCATCCAGAATTGCACAATTATGATAGTTTCCGTTTGAAACGGCCACTGGGGTTCGAGTTCCGAAGTCCACAGTTCCGTTGCTTAGGGAATTCGATCCGATTCCAAGTTGGCCGTAGTTATTTGCCCCACTGCACCTAAGAGTCCTATTGTATAGAATCGCACAGTCGCCCGCGATTGAAATCACTTCATCGTTGACGATTTCTGTGGCTCCAGTACTGTTGAAAATTACCGTGCTTCCATTGGATAGTACTAGGGTGGGAGATCCGGTATCCAAATCTAAAACTGAGTGACTGAAGACTGATCCCCTATCTGAGCCTGGTTGATTGAAACCAAGATTGTTTACCTGAATTGGGGATGGTGATGATGATGCTTCACTGAGTGTCCATGAGTCTGCCCCCCATGAGTCTCCAGAAGTACCGCCATTTCCATTGACTAAGTTTACAGCCAGGTAGAATACGACATCCCCAGAACCTGTTGTAGGGGCCGTCCAGTCAACCGACCATGCCCTAGAATTGGAGTTTGAGTGAGTTACCTCTCCTGATGATAGCCGAGCATTCTGACCCGGATTAGAAAATACGCCCTGATTAGAGTCTAGATTGAATCCCCCGCTAGTACCGCTTGGCCCTCCAGAAGCGCTTATTGAGAGAGAATATGTTGCACCTGGAACATATCCTGATGAGGGAGTTCCTGAAAGGGCGGGAATAACTGTTGGGGAGGTCGAGGAATGACAAGATCCATCTCCACATCCATCGGTAGAGCCGGTTCTCCCGGAGCTGTTCGCGAACGCTGTTTCTGGCACGGCCATTAGCAAAAGCATCAGAAAGGTTCCCACGATTATTACTCTAGTTTTCATTCCACTCTCCCCTACCATAAGTCGTCAATTCCTGTTCTGGCTACATCAAAGAGATTTGTCGGACTGGTCCGATGGCCTCTGTAACAAACAGCATAGCGCTTCTGTTGGCAATATGACTATTCCTACCACACGAGCTTTAGTGCGTCGTTACGAATACCTCTGGGGCTAGCGGAGGCATTGTAACTCCAGCTTCGGAGAATGCCTCCTCCACAGATACGAAGCTTCCCCGATTCTTGTTTGCCCTTCTAGCTCTGTTGCTAATGATTTTCCAAGAAGCCTTGTCGCCAATTCCCGGTAGTGCCTGAAGTTGGCTCTTGGTGGCGTGATTGATGTCCAGGCCGTACTCTATTCCCGAGATACTTCTCATTCCATGTCCGGTAACTATGATATCCGAGCCTGATTCTAGAGGGATAGCATATGGGACCCCCACTAGGATTGGGTAGGCCCCTATCTGCCTTCCAAATGTGATTCCGGGTTCTCCGTGTTTGGAAGAGTCTCTGTATTTTTCTTCTGATAAATGCTCAGGGAGCCTTATCCTGCCACCTCTGGATTCCCACCACAAATCCTTCAATTTAGTCCCCAGAGGGAATATCTCCTCGAGTATCGGACGATCAATTTCTTCTCTGACCGTGGTTTTGAATTTCCTGAATTCATTTTCAGGAATTTCTTGAAATCCATTCCCCTCTACTTGTCTGATATTTATTCTTCTTAGCCATAGTCCCTCTGATTTCAATTCTCTGAGAAGCTCGAGATTCATTGTGTAAGTTTTCTCTGTCTCACCATTTAATCCTGCGATAAAGTTCAGACCGGGAAGTAGCCTTGGCAGTCCTCTTGGACCCCTTTCCCTGCCGTATTCATTGATGTGTCTGATGGCTATCTTCAGCTGATTTGAGTCACAATTAAGCCAATTTGACTCATGTACCCTCGGATCCGCTGATTCCAAGCCGAAAGAAAGTACGGCTCCATCGGATAGATTTTCTATCAGAGATTTAGTTATCTCCGTGGACGGTTCAATGTTCTGTGCGACTATCGAAGGATTGGCATTGTCTACATGTAGAATTTGCAGATTTTCATTGCTTCTGGCTCCTTGTAATACCTTGGAGATTGGCTCTGGATCGGGGATTGGGTATTCCATCTCCTCAACACCCTCTGCCCTGTAGGTGTAGATATCTGTGGCACCTCCTATTCTGATATTGACGGCTCCGGATTCCACCGCGGCATTAATTTCTCTGATAACATCGTCTTCTTCCCTCCAGAGAGGTAGTCCCTTCTTAGGCTCAATACAGAATTTACATCCTCTCTTGAAACGGACGCAGCCCTGATACAGTTCAACTTCGTATGTTAGTGGGCCATGAGATCCATTTGGAGCCAATAGATCCGGATGTTCCACTACTGCCTTTGATGAGGCCCCCCTCAGGGCCCATCTTGACCATTCATCTGGACTTCTTTTCTTATGAGACATTTTACCGGTTGAAAGGAAATGATTGAGGGTTGCGTCTATATCCTTCAAGCTACAGAAGAGATTTGATCGGGGGGATACCCAGCCAGATTGCCTCCAGTGTCTGATTGCCCAGCCCCCACAAATAACTGGAATTCTATTCGGAACGGAGGATAGGAAAGAGTCAGTCTCGCCTCTACTAATCGGAGTTCCCCTGATGTACTTTCCAGGTACTACTGCCCCTGCCAGAAGAATAGCACCATCCAATTCACTCATTTGTTCTCTTACTTTTTTTCTCCCGTCTAAGGTTGAAAGTTCCGATTTGAATGACCTTCTCCATTGATCGACAGTCATGTAGGTATATTCTATGCCCCTCTCCTCTAGAACTCCACAGATGTATCTGATGTGAAATCCAACATAGTTAGGCACTCCGAAAGCCGCGGGTTCGTCCTCATATCCATCGAGCACGAGCCATCCGTCGAGTTTCTCCACGTTCCTGCGGTCAGGGTATTCGGTATTCACCGCTTCGACTGTTTCCTTCGTCCGCCTCTATCCCTGCTGGAGCCACCGGATGAAGACTCTTCGACTACTATCTTACGACCTTTGATCTCTGAGCCGTTCATTGCTTTGATTGCCGCCTTTGCCTCCTCCTTAGAGGGGAATGTGACGAATGCGAATCCTTTTGACTTTCCAGATTCCCTGTCCTTGGCGATATGGATAGAGTCAATTTTTCCATACTTCGAGAATACTTTGGAAAGCTCTTCCTCTGAGATTTCATATGGAAGCCTTCCGACAAACAGCTTGACTCCCATTTTTTCTTCGAGTTCTTTCCTCATGGACGATATTCTCTCCCTCTCTTTAGAGATCTCTTCCTTGGTAGCCTTTCCTTGCTTGACCTTGTCCATACAATCCCTACACCTAATTGGCTTACCCGGAGTCGGCTTGAATGGTACCTTTGTGCTAACTCCACACATCGTACAGACTGTATCGTGCAACTCCCTCCTTGGCCTACTCTGGCCTCCTCTTCCACCGCCACGATTGGAGGATCTCATCGAAGCAACCCTAGCCGGCATCTCGTGATTTGCACCCCTACGAAAATCCGCCATTGGGGAGAGGTAGGGCCTCGCTCCATCGTGACCAAGTTTCGCTTCAGCCTCCGGAGACCATCTCTCTCCGGATCTGTTGAGCTTGTGCAGGCCGAATCCAGTCTCATGACCGTGGCCGAAACCGTCAGAGAGAACTCGATAGGCCGTGTAGTCACATCTAGAGCAGTCTACATTGAAATCGATTTTCTTGTCGGATGCATCCAGAATCGCTCCACATGTCGGACAAGATGCGGATAGTACCCCAAGAGATGCATGTCCTTTTGTTGAAGCTTTGAGAATCGGATCGTCCTTAACTATCCTAGCTCTCACGATGTCTCGCATCCTCATTGCATCTCCGGGAGATGGAATGAATCTATCCACAACCTCGGAGACGTGAATGTCGGCGAATAACTCGAGCGCGGGAAGATCCCTGTGACCTCCCTCCTTACTCTCGATATGCAGAATTCTAATCTCAGCGACATTCTCATTCAGCCTAGTGACCTGGCCAATTACCACATCATCGACCCTAGGGGAATTAATCGGCAGTCTGGATGACTCTATGGAGATGCTTCCATCCTTCTCCACTAGAATACCTGGGAGAGTAGCTACACACCTTCCATTTCTCTCGAAGATACCCTCTCCTACGGAAGAACCGGGAGGAATTGTTACTGCGGAACCGGGTGTAACTTGGTCACCAACTACGGCAGACATTGACCGGGCGACCGGACATTCCCCTATCAACGGTACGGAGGAACTAGGGGGGGACTAGCCTCCAGAATCCTGCCCTTGTTGCCCCTCTGGACATCTTATGGTGAGAATATGAGGCAGGCAGGGGAAAATCCGCTTCGCCATACATCTCCACGCTCCAATTCATATCTTCGAATCTTTTTTCTAGGTGTTTGGCGTTAGCGCTGTGCATAATGTGAGTAATGGTTTTTGAGGCTAAAATTTGTTCAATAAAATCAGAATCAGCTCCCTCTTTCTGTCTGCCCCAAGGAGGGTTGGAAATAATCAAGTCGTATCCTTCTAATTGTAAACTGTCCTTTCCTACTATCTGATTACAGACTTCATATTTCCCACTCATTAGGGTACTTTCTGCATTAGCATTGGCCAGTTCGCATAATTTTTGATCCGCCTCCACTAATTTTACGAAACTGGCCCCCATCATTACGGCACCAATTCCTAGTATTCCATTTCCCGCTCCCAAATCGGCGACTCTGCACCCGGAAGATAAATCTCCGAAGGCATGAATGTCGAATAACCATCTGGATGCTAGATCGCCAGGCGTGACATATTGCTCCAATGATGCCTCCAGATTTTCCTTAGCATCTAGCTTTGACAAGACCATCGCGAGTTTTCGTAGCCTCATCAGACTATGGGAGGCCGATAGTTCAGTTATGCCTACCGGATATTTTGACTAGATTTTAGAGTATTTTCCGAATCGTGAATAATGCCCTGTGCGAGCATCATTTCAGCAAGGAGAATACTATTTCCAGCGGCCCCCCTTACTGTATTGTCTGAGACTACCTTGAAGCATAATTTGCCTTCAGAAATATTGACTTCGCCTACATATACATTCATTAATCTCTGCATAATTTCTTCTAATGGTTCTGTATTACTAGAATTAATAGATGAAATTGTCTGATTTATGTCAGAGACAAAAATTAGTGGTTTTTGATTGATGGAAGGTAAATCTAGGCCTCCTGCTATTGATTGGAAATGGGACCACGCTTCAATTAATTCATGAGCACTGAAATTTTTACTTAGTTCCACTTCAACTTTCGCAGAATGCCCAAACTCCCTGTGTACTCTTTCACATTCAGCAGTAATCTCAATATCGGTGTTAGACGATTCTGGACCTTCATGAGTTTCGAGTATTCTCCGTAGTTCGGATACAACACTCTCGGGCTCGCCGATAATTTCTGGTCTCGGGATGACCCCTTCACGGAATCTTTCTAGAGCTCCCCTGCCAGCTCCAGAAATTGACTGTTCGGTATGAATACGAATGCTCTTTACTGGAAATTTCCTAAGAATTGGGGCCAAGGATATTGCAAGAGGGACTACCATACAATTTGAGCAAGATACTAGTGCACCTAGTCCGAATTCTGTTTGTACCTCTAGCAAGTCAAGATGATGAGGGTTGACTTCTGGGATAACCAATGGGACCATATCTGAATGCCTATGTACCGTGGAATGACTGAGAACTACTAATCCCGATCTTGCTAGATCTTCCTCAATCACAGATGCGGGGTAGTCTGGGAGTGCCGAGAATACAATTCTGACTCCTTGTGAAATCAATTCCGAAGCTAATTCATCGCCACTTCCCATTTCTCTAACAATGATTTCTGATAAGTCAGGCTTGGACTCATTGAAGACCCAAGGAATATCATTAGTGCTAATGCCCGCAGATTCCTTAGATCCCACTACATGTGTTGGAACCAGCCAGTGGTGATTCGTGAGTATCTGGAGGAGTCTTTGGGCGACTAGCCCTCTGGACCCAAGGATAGCACACCTTACTCTTCCTAGTGTATCCATATGAATGCCGAGACGCGCTTAGTCTATGAACAAATGTTTTTCATTTGAAGGGTTAATATATGAGCGATGAAAATGAAATTCTTATGAGTAAGCAGGTGGTTTGTCCGCATTGTAGTCAGGCATTTGAGATGGAAGCGGCGGGATACGCAGATATTGTGAGTCAAATCAAGGGTGCTGAATTTGAAGCAGAATTAAATGAAAGGTTGAGAGATGCCTCAGACAAGCATCTTTTGCAAGTGGAGCTGGCCAAGAAACAGGTACTCTCAGAAAGAGAGGAAGAAATTTCAAAACTGAAAAATCTGGTCAGTAATCATGAAAGAGAAATTGAGATTGCCAAGAGCGAGGCTTTGTCTGAGGCGAAAGAAGAAATGTATGACAAGGATAAACAAATTGAGAGATTAAAAAATGAGAGGGAAGCGGCGGAAAATAATACAGAATTAGCCGTAACCAAAGCCATTGGGCCACTGGAAAAGGATATTATCGACCTCAAGAATAAGTTGGATATTGTAGGTACTGAAAGAGAATTAGAGGTTAAGCAATTAGAGCAAACCAATCTCGTTAAATTGAATGCGAAAGACGAAATTATTCGTCTGAAGGATGAAGAAATAGATCGAGTGAAGGATATGAAAATGAAGATGTCAGTAAAGGACATTGGAGAGAAATTAGAGAAGTGGTGTGAAAACCAATTCAATTTAGTGAGGGCCACAGCGTTCCCTAACGCATACTTCGAAAAGGACAATGAGAGTATCAAAGATGAGGGGGATGTCAAGGGATCAAAAGGAGATTATGTCTTTAGAGATTCGGACACAAATGGAATTGAATATATCTCAATCATGTTTGAAATGAAGGATAAAATGGAAGGAACAAAAGGTCAGACTAACGAATCTCATCTAGCAAAGTTAGACAAGGACAGAAAGAAGAAAAAGTGCGAATATGCCGTTCTTGTCTCGATGCTCGAGCCAGAGAATGAGCTGTTCAACGAGGGTCCCGTTGATATGTCTCACAAGTACCAAAAGATGTACGTAGTTAGGCCTCAAGATTTTATGCTAATCCTATCATTAATTCGTAACGAGGCTCGGAAATCCCTTGAAATGAGGAATGAGCTTGCGGTCATAAGAAGCCAAAATATAGATTATGAAACCTTTGAGGACAAACTTCTCGACTTCCAAGAGGCCTTTGGAAAGAACGTCACCACGGCTAGAGATTACTATGAATTGGCGATCAAAGACATCGATGCAACGATAAAAAAGTTGGAGAAAATTAAGGGTAGTCTGACCACCTCGGGGCGCCAACTTCGATTAGCTAATGACAAGACTCAAGAATTGTCAATCAAGAAATTGACAAGAAATAATCCAACCATGAAAGCGAAATTTGATGATTTGAATAAGGCAGACTAACGATTGTATGATTTGTTAGTTTTCATCAATTTCAAATTTGGCCACTCTCACCTCGACCCATTCGATTCGCTTTGACTGGATGGCGTCCCTGATTCTTCGCTGGTTCATATTGAGGCGTGACTTTCCTGATTTTACTTCAATGAATTTGATATCTATTTCTCCATCTCCGTCCAATCCCTTAAATCCAATAAAATCGATAGGAGAACCGAGAAATCTCAATTCCTTAACACTATTTACACAGCTAATGGACCAGGGAGCTAGGGTCTCACTTATGTCTCCTTTTACAATTGCTCGTTGGCGATTGGCGGTATCTTCTCTCGCGTTCTTAATTTTGGTTTCATGTGTTAATTTCATTTTGATTATTTGCCATACTAAGTATACGATTATTATTCCTAAGGCGATTAAAACAATGATTGTTTCTAATTCTAGCTCTATCATATCCCCTTTGTTTTATCAGGGCCTGTAAACTTATGCGAATATCTGAAGTGATGTCGCCCATTAGAGTGGCCATGGTCAAATGGGAGACAGGCGACTACCATCCAGTAGTTTTTCTTCCAGATGAGTACGAGGTCAGGGACTTCACCAATGGAGAATACTCTCCTTCTGAACACGAGTTTGATATTGGCAGGTATGATGAATTACGTCCCGGCATGTATTCTACGGATCTTTTCTCGGATGGCAGATTCTTGCACGTAGGAATCGACATAGGCGCTCCTGTTGGAACTCCCTGTATGGCATTTGATGATGGCGAGATTTCTCATTTTGGATACAACCCCGATGATGGCGATTATGGGTATGTGATAATCACGAAGCATATCATCGATGGGGAATCGGTATGGGCCTTGTACGGCCATCTAAACTCTAAATCGGTTGAAAATAAAGAAATCGGGCAGAAGATTTCCAAGGGAGAGGTGATATGTTGGATGGGAGATAAGCATGAGAACGGAGGATGGGAGTCACATCTCCACTTCCAGCTGTCATTGAAGGAGCCTGAGACACATGACATGCCAGGGGTAGTTTCTCCTGATGATCGTGATCAGGCACTGGAGGACTATCCCGATCCAAGATTAGTATTAGGGCCGATCTACTGAATATCGGATAGGTATTCCTTTAGTTGAGGAATTGGCTCCATGGAAGTAGGATTTACCCCCCTCAAGAGAGCTAGTGCTATGGAAATCCAGTCAGAAATATGCGCGGCATAAATCAATCTCTCAAGCAGTGATTCTCCCTCGCATTCTATCCTCCAGACATTCTTGGTACTCAGATTATCCTCGATCCAGCTAATCCTTGATTCAGTCCTATCATGAATGCCCTTTGAGCTCATAATTAGGAGTGCCCTGTTACCATGAGACTCCGAGAACCATGCAACTATCTCGTTATGATTCATCTCGGGCACCTCAGAGTACTTTGCGAATGCTTCAGAGTTCTCATTAATCTGGCAAGTCAGTCTGTAAGCCGCTGCACTAAGTTCCCGAGGGCAAATTATACCGATCTCAGAATCCACAAGATTTCTGGCCAGGGCCTCTGACATTCCATCTCCTGAGACGATGTCTAGCTTTCTTGAAGAGTCTCGGATTCTATCAATCATCGATTTGAGTTCTTGCTCATCTGGACGAGCCAGTATTCCCATTGACCAGCAGACTGCCAATTGGGCCCCTAGTATATGGCCGAATGCAGATCGGGGCATTTGCCCCTTGGGAATTGCAATAGACACAGATTCTTCATGACCATCCAAGATTCTGGTCAGCTCCCCTCCTGATGATATCCCCACCACGGTTCCACCAGAATCTATGGCCTTCATTACGCCATCAATGGTCTCCTCAGTGTCTCCAGAGTATGAGGTGGCGACAACCAGCCAGTCTGGCCCCCACCACCGAGGTAGCCCGTAGTCCCCCCATACAACGAATGGCAACCCTCCCTCTTCATCCGAGATGGTCTTGAGGAACCTTCCAGCTGAGCCTGAACCACCCATTCCAATGAATATCACTCCAGTCCAGTCTAGATCTGATTCAAGTCCTGTCTCAGAATAAATGGCCTTCTCTAAATCATCCATGAAACCCCTAGTAAGGCCACACATATCTTCAGTATCCAGAGACTCAGCTAGCTCCTCAATTCTTTGGCCTGACATTGACTTACTTCCTCCCTGAGGGCACTGCTAGCCATACTCCCTGTATGAAACCAATGCGTATTGACTTCGATTCAGGGTCATCATCGTATGGTAACGCTACAGTGACTACCTTGTAGTCTGTAGGGTCGAGGACCTCCACTGCCGAACTGTCCCTATTCAATATGTCAACAACAAACTGCTCATCCCTGGGGCAGATTACAACAGAGCCTTCCATATCCCTCCATGTTGCTCCCGATCTCTCGAACCTGTCCATTTTCTTTAGAATAGGGCCGTCCTTCTGCCAACTTTCAACAATCCACAGATTCTTTCTGAATCTGATGACATCTCCGAGCCCATATGCAGGTTTTCTGTAGCTGAGGGTCAATCTCGATACCTCGATTCCATCGTTAGCACCGACTACTGTCGAGGTTTCCTTGACTGTACCTCCGAAGTTCTTGACTAGGTTTCTGGACCATCTCCTCGCCATGGCCTTGGACCCTAATTTCAGATCCCATCCTCCAGTGACCGCTCCCTCTTCTGAGATGAAGAACATAGGGTCCGCCTCCATCTCAGACAGCATCTCATCGAGAGTTTCTCGTAATGACTTGAGTTCCGTTTCAGACAGTCTCCTACCTGCTGATCTGAGTTGCATTACTGCCTCGAAATATGAACCTGCCTTGCGTGTGCATGTTGGACAAACTGCATTGCTGGTCTGTAGGAGTACCTCATGGTTATCTGAGAATTCATATCCTTCGATAATGCCAGAGACATCCACATGTAATCTACTGGTTCTATCGTCTATCTCCTCGACTGCAAACTCTACTGAAACTTGCTTTGCTCTATCCTCGACGCCGAGGCTCGCTCTGATCCTCAAATCTGCTAGATCGTGGGAGTCGATTACTGACCATCGTCCTCGAATCTCATGAAAACCACATTTGGAGCATCTATCTTGTTGGATCCTCTCAGGCATGACAGATAGGCTAGTTCTATCTCTCAAACAAGATTCGCACATTCTATCTGTGGTCAAGGGCGGAGATGCGCCACAGACTATGCAGAATTCGCCGTCAGACATGCCTCTCCCATCAAATGCGCCCATACTCACAGTTAGAAGGGTTCCCAATGGATGAAGACATCTAATTAGTTATCATTCTTCGGAATCAGATGAAAAAATCTTCAGTTGGGAACTTAATTCCACTATTCTTGACCTTAAGTGGTTAACATAGTACGCGAGAATGAAAGATAGTATTGTGTAGGCGACTATCATTTCAGAAGTCCCTGTCATATCATAGCCCCCCATCTAGTTCCGTCTTACTCTGTTCTAATCTCTCTTCCATTCTGATAACCTCATTACTTAGCATTGCTAGTCCAACAAATAGAATCAGAAATGAGAGGAAGCCAATCATTAGTACTATCCTGATAGCAGGATCTAAGCCCGTCTCTTCTCCGTTCACTATGACTATCCCAGGGTGTCTCTTCTGGTACCATGTGGTTGCAAGTGCAGTAATTGGGACTAGTGCAAATCCGAATAGTCCCACTGCGGCAAGAGTGTCCCTGGTTTCCTGACCATCGGGCTGGGACCTTCTAGATAGGACTAGGAATAGTGCTACACCCGTCAGTAGAGCGAATGTATTGAGGCGAAGATCTCCCCAGTCCCAAGGGACACCCCACTCCGCAGACCCCCAAATCGGCCCCGAGGTGATTACTCCGAGGCCGAAAAGCAATCCGAGGTCTGAGCCGGTGGAGAACCACCTCCACCCCCAATCAGACCTATCCTTGTACCAAGCCACTGCTCCGATGAACAACATGCAGAATGCTAGGAATGAAGACCATGCGAAGGGCACGTGCCAGTACAATATCCTGTAAGCCTCTGGAGCGTTGAATGCTGTTGAGTCCACCATAGGCGCGTAGTATACCCCCATCAAAGCCGTGGCGACTGCACCAGAAATTCCTAGTGCCGTCAGGCCTGTGCCGATTCTCACAGATGAAGGAGGATTGGTGTCGGGCACGACCCTTCGAGAGGCTCCCTAGTGAAGAATGCTATTCCCTATGCGTCAGGAATAATAACGGCCACCGCCCAGACCATAGCAGAAATAATACTGGCAATAATTATCGATGCCAGCGGACTTCCTATGGAGATCTCTGAGGACATACCGACTTCCATGATTACAGACAGTGCATCAACCAGTTCGATGAATGGCCAAATTAAGACTATCAGAAGTAGAGACGCAGCCGCCGCGCCTGACCTCCGTAGATCTGAAACCAGAAGATGCAGAGCAGTAGCGGCGCATGAAATGTCAATTATCACGAGCGAGGGTAGCCAGAGCCACCTCAATACCTCCTCAGAACCGTCAACTGGTAAAGCACCCTCCAATACAAACCACGAGAGATATGTTAGAGGAAGCGGTAGAAGTATGGATGATGCCATTATGGATGTTGCTGGACGGAATTGTGGGCCACAAACTGCTGACCACCATTTCCCGCATTCTTCCTCTGAGAGTCTACGAATCATAGCGGGGGAAATAACTGCGGAGATGAACGCTGGAGTGAGAATTAGAGCTGCTGCCAGATGGTTACCGATATTGGTGTTCGACAGATTGGCCTGTGTCGTGTCCATTCCTGTCAATATGGAGTAGGATAAGAGAAGGGCCAGTATGGCAGGAGTTGCCTTTCCAATGGTATCTACTGGATTTCTCCTCTCAATTGAGTAACTCCATGAGAATAATGATGAAATAGTCTTACTTTGTCTTTCATCAAGGAATCGTCTTTCACGGATAGTGCCTTCTTCAGTAGTGTTGTTTGACTCGGAAATCTCTCCGGATTCAATTGTCAAGATTCTTCTTGAGCATGAGATTATTTCTTCATCGTGTGAAGCCATTACTATGGCATTTCCATATTGTGATAGCTCACTAATCCACTTCTTTAGGACTCCTTTGGAGAATGAATCCAAGCCCTCGGATGGCTCATCTAGAAAAACTATTCTGGAAGCCTCACACATCATCGCTGGGGCCATTCCAGACATCACTGCCAGACGTCTCCTCAGTCCGGCTGAAAGTTGTGAAACCCTGTCATCTCCCCTATGGGACAAGCCCCACTCTTCTAGAATCTGTTTGGCCTCTATTTGACTACAATCTATTCCCGATACATTCAGTGCGGTTATGAGTCTCTCAGTGACTTTCTCCTCTCCGCAAATACCATCCGATTGTAGAGTCAGTCCGAATGGATAGGGCTTTTCTCTTGTTCCTGAGTGATTCCTGATTATGAGTGATTCATCCTTCTCTGAAAACCACTCAACTTGACCTGTAGTAAGAGGAAGGATTCCCACGAGAGATTCGATCAGAGTAGTCTTTCCAGAGCCATTTTCCCCTACGAAGCATACAATATCTCCTTGGAATATTTCAAGGTCCAAATTCTGGATTACGGTTCGTGTCCCCCGAGTAACACTAAGGCCTCCAGCCTTGAGTACTGGTGACTGCGCCATGCACCCCGGAGTAGTATCAGTCGTTTGAGTCGTTCCATTCTGAAAATCACTATTTGTGAACCCCCTCTGTCAGGGGCGTGAGTGCGTTAGGAGAGCTTGGAATTTCCGAGCAGTTTTTTGTCATAGTACTGTTTATTTGTTGTATTTCTCCCTATATTTCTGCTTATCGAGGGAACACGAGTATTGCCCTAGCGACTATTCTTTCGCTTATGCTGGCATCTTTCGTACAATTTGCCATTTCTGTTATTCAAGGAGTTCCTGTCGAGATGGGGTGGGTAGTTTCTGTTTTTGGAATCAGGCCATCGATTGCTACATCCCCCCTAGAGTCATACAGATTCATTACAAGTGCATGGATTCACGCTGGATGGATACATGTACTAGGGAATATACTGGTGATTGGACTGGTGGGAATTCCGCTAGAGCAAAGGATGGGCGGTAAGAGGTGGATAGCTGTTTACGTACTCGGATTTTTAGGCGGAAATATTGCGTGGGTCTTCACACATCCAGATTCGACGATTCCAACTATAGGGGCGAGCGGTGCTGCTTTCGGCATACTTGGTGCCTACATGGCATGCTGGCCCAGCGATGAGGTGGAGTTTCCCTTTCTAATCCTAATCAGGAAATGGCCAATTTGGTTGATTGTGTTTTTCAAATTGGGAATAGAGGTTTGGCAAATTTATTCGATTCAGTTAGGTACTTCGGGGGACGGCAATATCGCACATATGGCCCATGTAGGAGGCTTCTTTCTTTCCTACTCGTTGGCAAGGAGCATTAGTGTTGGAGGCCCTCACCCCCTGGAAAGAGACGCAATTGAAGGTGTTACTGTGACGACTAGAAATATGCCGAGCCTTAAGGAAAATCCCTGGGATACTTCTGGATCCCCCCTTGAAGGGAGAGCCCTAAGGGTGTTAGGAAAACTCATCGAAGAAGGAGATGAAATAGAAACTAGGAGGGCGTGGCTAGAAGAGCTTTCCGAACATACAATCTGTCCAATATGCGGAGGAGAGATTCTAGCAGAGACCAAAGGCGGTCGAACTTGGATAAAGTGCGGAGTGTCAGAAAGTCACCTAACGTGGCCATAGGGCAAAAAAAACGGTCTTGGACAGGTTGGGATTATACAGGGCCAACATTTGGCTCTCTAAGAGAGCCATGGGAAAGAGAGCATCTTCAGCGACTCCAATCATTGTAGCCTTGATGGTTCTGATGCTTGACATTTCTGTAGGAGTGAGTGGTTCTGAATGGGAAATTAATAATTCTGATGCACTGTTGGAAAATGTGGATTCGGAGGCAATCATAGATATCCCCCCCCTGATGTGCGAGTCAGGCGAGTGCCCTCTCAAAGACCGGACTCCTCATCTTCCACCAAATGGAGTGGATTGGCCAGTTCAAGAACCTGGTTGGTGGTTTAATTTCTGGAATGATAAAGATGCCAATGGGATGGACGATAGATTACAATGGATAATTTCTGGAGATCGGGAGTCCGTATCCACGAGTGCCATTATGGGAGATGACGGCAGGATGACTGTAGCGATTTTCGTTTGCTACTCTTGGCATCCCGGGGATGATGATATATCTGATTTGAAGGAGGTGCTGTCAAAGTATGGATGGGATGAGTATGGGACTTACTTCAGAGCGGTAGATATTCTTGATACATTGATTGTCGAGCATGTCCCAGTCAGTGCATTGATTGAAATCCTGATGCTCGATGGAGTCGTACTGGTTGAACAGCAGAATGTTCTGGTCCCTTATCTCAATACCGCGACCAAGGGATCTAAAGTCAGGACTTCAGATGTTTTCAGTGAAACTATGATGGACTATGGGTACGATGGTTCCGGTGTGGTAATTGCTATTGCAGATACAGGTGTTGACAATGAGCATTTCTCACTCGATGACTTCTCGGATCAAAATTCCGATAATGGAGCTGAACCTGACGAGTTGCCGGATCCAAAGTGGGTAGCCGGATGCGATTCAACTTCTTGGAATCAGCAAGATTGCGATGACGGGGGCGATGACCCCGATGATGGAGACGGGCATGGCACGCACGTTGCTGGCATTGCACTCGGAACCGGAGGCAATGAACGGGAGAATCAAGGATATGCACCAGGCGCATATCTTGTTGATATTAAGGTCATGACTGATGCTGGGGCATCCAACTCTGGGTACACCGTCGCTGGCATTAATTGGGCAGTGCAGAATGTAGATACTGATTGGGGCAATAATGACTCAAGCAGGGGAATTGATATCCTATCGATGTCATTTGGCAGTGGCTCGAGTCCAGCTGGAGAAGACCCGGGCGATAACGGAACCGGTCAAGACTCTCTAGCAGTCAACGCCGCATCCGAAGCAGGCATCGTTTGTGTGGCTGCAATCGGGAATGACGGTTATCGAAGGGTGACATCTGTAGGGGCTGCTGACTCGGCCATAACGGTGGGTTCGATTGATGATAAGGCCAGTATAGAGAGAGGAGATGATTCTATTTCTTCGTTTTCTAACTCTGGCCCCAGAGAGGATGACGGAGATGACAATCAATGGGACGAGCTGAAGCCAGACGTCGTCGGACCCGGCTCCAATATTATGTCAGCACAACATGCGGCATCCAGCTCGCAGTTACCCGGCTCCGCAAAACCTCTAGCTAGTGACAATTATGTCCAGAAGTCGGGAACTAGTATGTCCACTCCAGCAGTAGCCGGATTTATAGCGGCGATGCTTCAGATGGACGAAGATCTGACTCCCCAAGAAGTGAAAGACATACTCAGGAATAATTCGGAGACTAGAGGGGGGGCGTCGGCTCCTGACGTTTCTGAGAGATGGAACGATCAGTATGGCTTTGGGATAATAGATGGCGAGATGGTCATGCAGGCAATTTTAGGCGATAATGGAGGAGGAGATGGAGACGGAAATAGTACTGATCCCCCTCCCACGGGAACTGAGGAATGGGTGATAATAGAGACTCCTGAGGAAGACTCTTGGCTCGTAGAAGGTGAAACTTACAGCGTCAGAGGTCATATCGACGAGGATGTGGATACCAATGGAACAATAGAAGAAGTCAACGTAAGTATTTCTTACAGATATAAGCCGGATGAGGGACCTAGGCAAACCGAAATTCTAGTTGATTGGCATGTAGTGCAGGGCACTCTTAATTGGTCCACTCCATTCTCAATTCCAGAATTTACAGAGGATGAAATAGACATAGAAGAGATAATAATCAAAGCCAAGGCGAGAAATGAGTTCAATGTCTGGAGTGAGATGGAGCAGAGTGAGCATCCCGTTGGTTTGTTGGAAGTAACATTGGGAGGCCCGAGTGGACAGTCTCCTGTGTCTGGAAATACGAATATTTTCGGAGGATGGGAATCAGTTAATGGAGCTAGTATTCAATGGAGATTAGGCACTGAAAACTGGGAAACCGCGCAACAATTTGGAGGAACTGGTAGTGACTCGGGAGATTGGTCGGTAAATTGGGATACGACAAGTGTCAATGATGGATTTTATCGAATCTCAGTCAGAGTGGTGAGTGGCGATGGCATCTTCTCTGATGAGGTCCGTAGAACGGTGGAGGTAGACAATGATCCACCTGCTCCGGACTTGATATTTAGGAGTGGCATTAGCGTTAGCGAATATGGATTACCGGTATCTGAAACATTTGTCAATACGTTCCTAGAAGTAAGTTGTGAAGTCAGGAATGACGGCGATTTGGATGCTACTGAGGTCACTGTCTATCTGAAGGAAAATGGGGCGAGAAAGGATGAGCTCACAATTCCCAGTATTGGCAGCGGGGATATAGTAGACGTCATTCTATATTGGAATCCCTTGTCGTTGGGAGATAGGACCCTATCCATTTCACTCGATCCATCTGATCAAATCGAAGAAATAAATGAAGATGACAATGAGCAGATGGTGGAGTTCCCCGTCTTGGAGAGGCCCCAAGGTGTCGACCTAGCTTTCAGAGAGGGGGCAATTAGAACTGAGCCTCCAGTTCCTAGGCCAAATGAGCAGTTTCTAATCACCGCAAGAGTTGATAATCTTGGCTCCAGCGATGCGACTAACCTTGAAGCGACCTTGGAGATAAGAAATGATATTGGATGGGAGTCCATTTCCTCGACACCCGTCCCTCTAGTAATGGGCCAGGGGGCTTCCCAGATCTCATTCGCACACTTGGAGAGCTCTACTGGGCCGGTTCAAGTTAGAGTGAGCCTCTCTGGCTCATCTATGTCCGATTTGGACTGGAGCAACAACATTGTTGAAACTACTATCTTAGTGGATGAGACTACATTAACCGGCCCTAGGACTACGAATTTCCCAACAGGCGAAGAACCCGTAGAAATAATTCATCTAAGTGAGGAAGGAGGAGTGGTAATAACTAGTAGAGAAGATGAATTGGGACTTTACAGGCTCGGCAGTAACAGGGCAATAACGGCCTGCTCCAATGTATTGGAGGAAAAATGGTCCGGAGACATTGTAGCCGAAGCATCGAACGATGGCTTGGCCCATGTTGCCTGGACTCGTAGATATCTGGATAACCAGGGATTCTTTAAACAGACTGTGAGTTATACTACGATTGACTCCAGTTGTCTCATGTCTCCTATTCAAGATTTGATGAGTCCAATATCTCTATCTGAAGGAAAATATTGGGGAATAGGAATGGATATGAAGGGGTCAGAAATTCTAGTAGCGGGTTACCATCATGAATTAGAAACGAGTTCATCTAATCAAAATAATGCTATTTTCTTGGCGACATCAGAGTCTCCGACTAAGTCTTCTGATTGGTTTGTCAATCCGCAGCTGGTGGGTGATCTGAAAGTAACCCCTGGTCAGACTGATCCAGTTGCTGTGGCCATGGGGGATGAAGATGGGCATATCCTATATCAGGATACGAGGAACGATACAACCGGAGTAGACAGGCTAGGCCTATGGTATGCTCATGGACTTCCTAATCAGGCGTCATGGTCATTCAGAAAGGCCATAGGAGATCATGCTTTCATGCCCTCTCTCTCCATTTCGGAGATAGATGGGGAGGACGTGATGGTAGCGGCGTGGGGCGAAGGTTCCGATCAGACATCAGAATTAGTCGTCACTATAGTAGATTCATCATTCTCCGAGATATCAGAAGTGAGGACTGCGGCAAGAGGCCTTGGGTACATCAGCCTCCTAGATACAGAGAGAGGAGTACAGATTTTCTTTGACTTCGTAGGACCTAGTGGACCTCAGATACAATATGGAATGGCGAATTCAGAAGATGAGTGGATCGGGGTTTCGGACAGGTTGGGAATTGGTAGAATCGTAGTTGCCAGTCGATCCCCCATAGATAGTGATGCGACCATCCTGCAGACATCTCCAACTGGATGGCAAATCAGGGCCTTGGTAGATGATTCCTCCCCTACAAATTCCGAAGATAATATTCTAGATCAAGTCAGGTCATATCTTGGACTGGATGAGAGAAATTTCAATGTAATCCTAGTGGGTATTTCTGGAGTTACAATAGTTCTCTGCTTGGTTGTCATTTTGACGATGTCGACTAGGGCCATCAGATGGGTAAGCGGCCGGACTGATAAGAAGATAGCAGGAGTTGTGATACTTGAGGAAGATGTTGTAGATGTAATCGTTGAGACTGATATCTCGGTTAGTTCTTCGGAGGTAGAATTAGTCGAAGAACAAAAAACGGATTCTCAAAATGCAACCGATAGGAGGAGAAGGAGGGAATATAGGTCCAGTAGTTCTGCTAAATCGCTTCCGGAGATGGGGGACTCTGGAGAGTTTGTCATCCCCATTCCTAAACACTCCCCTCCCTTACCCCCTCCACTTCCTCTAGTAGGTGCAAACATCAAGGTAAGTTGTCAGTCTTGTAGTTCTATTTTTGAAATAGAGGCAGGATTAAAGAAATTTAGTTGTCCCGTTTGCGGGGAGAAAATTAAGCTTGGATGAATATGAGGAAAATACTTCTTGCGTCAAAGTCCGAGAGAAGAATCTCATGGTTGAAGGAAAATCTGGAGGATTTGGATCTCAGATTTTTTTCATCGGCCTTGAAATCTCCCGAAATTAAGGCCCCCCAAGGATTTGAAGTTAGCAAGCAAGTAGAGATAGTATGTCAATCCAAAGCTGAAAACGCCCGGATAGAGAATAAACTGTCTCTGAAAAGAAGAGAGGGGAACTATGATGCTATTTTGGTTTCAGATACAATGATTGAGGATCCTGATGATCATAAATTGTCGATTGGAAAGCCCAAGGATGCACTTGCTGCCACCAGTAATCTGATTAGGCTTGCAGGAAGAAAACACAGAGTCTGGACGTCGACTTCTATACTACTTCCCCTAGAGGACGCTGCAGGAAAGACGAAGTGGGACACCGTGAATTGCACTAGTTGCGCCACTGTAGAATTCTCAGATTTAGAAGAGGATGAAATTTACAAGCTTGTATCAACGGAATCGTGGAAGGGCAAAGCAGGAGCTTATGATTTGGCAGGCAAAGCAGGAAAATTTTGCCGAGTGGTCGAGGGGGAAGAGGTCACAGTATTGGGGTTTTCACCAGCAGCTTTGGATATCCTCATACAGGCTTTTTCTAGATGAAGGTGACTTCCCCAAACTTCAGTACAAACTCCTTCTGAATATCATCAAACCATTCCAACATCGAAGAAGAGAACCTGACCCGTCCGACCTCCTCATCCATCAGTAAATCATCCTGTATCCCCTTCAGTGTCCCCGGGGCCGCTCCGCAGGACACACATGCCCCATCCAGGTCAATCACCAAAGATAGGGACTTTCTAGCTCCATTTTCCTCATGGAATTCCCAACTTGAAAGAACAAGGCCCCCTCCATGACCGTCTAAGGCGGCTCTGACAGGACCTAGTCTTGCCATCAATGCGGGAATAATATCTGAGTTATTTTCCTCGATCAATGAAATTAGAGAGAGTTTCCTGAGTCTACTTAATTCATCTTCATCATGATTTTCATTAATCCTTCTTTGTGCCTCTGCTCTCATTTGCCCTTCTATCTGGGAGCCGTATATTTTTGCCAGCTCATCGTCGTCCGTGTTGGCTGGCTCCATGCTTCAGGATTGGGGGGGCTCTTTAGAAATCTACTAATCTGTAATTATCTGTGGCCACACACATTCAAAAGGCTGGAACTATCACCGATGTATGAGGTGTAGTATGGCAGTAGACAGTAATCCCATTCTGGAAGTCAGAGGACTGAAAGTGGGAATAGAAGGGACATCTATCCTAAAGGGAATAGATTTGACGATTCCAAAGGGCGAAATTCATGCAATAATGGGCAGGAATGGTAGTGGGAAAACAACTACTGCCAACGTCATAATGGGTCATCCAGCATACGAGATAGAGGAGGGGGAGATATTTTTGGACGGTGAGAGTCTTGATGACATGGAACCATGGGAGAGATCTAGAGAAGGAGTATTCCTGTCCTTTCAATATCCTCAATCAATTCCAGGTTTGCAAGTAGGGAATTTCCTTCGAAAGTCGGTTTCCAGTGTCCGTGGAGAAGAGGCCGCTAGGGGGTCCGAGTTTAGAGAGAAGCTAACAAGTGCCATGGAAGAGCTCGATATTCCTAAATCATTTCTCTCAAGATATGTTAATGATGGATTCAGCGGGGGGGAGAAAAAGAGATTCGAGATACTGCAACTAATGCTGCTTCAACCTAGATTGGCAGTCTTGGACGAGACTGATAGCGGATTGGATATCGATGGGATAAGGACTGTATCAAAGGGAATAAACTCTGTAGTTAGAGGGACTGAAAATGGGGCACTGATAATTACTCATTATTCCAGAATCTTGGAACATGTCAATCCGGATCGTGTCCACGTCATGATTGGAGGAAAGATTGTAGCCAGTGGAGGCCCTTCTCTGGCGATTTTACTAGAGGATAATGGATATGATTGGCTTGAAGATCAGGTTGAGAAGGGAGTAGATTTCGAATGAGCGAGGATAGTGAAGCACGTGAGGCAGTAGGAGACTACAAAGCAGGATGGCATGATCCTGAGAATGCAACTATAAGATTTGATTTTGGTCTTTCGGAAAAGGTTGTCAGAGATATCTCAGAACTCAAACAAGAGCCAGAATGGATGACAGAAATAAGGGTCAAGGCATACAGACACTTCATCGAAAGGCCCATGCCCACTTGGGGCAATACTGAGGAATTAATGGAGATTGATTTCGATAAGGTATGCTACTTCTTGAGATCATCTGATGAAACTGGCAGTTCTTGGGACGATGTGCCTGATGACATTAGGAATACCTTTGATAGATTGGGAATACCTGAAGCAGAGCAGAAGTGGCTTTCAGGAGTCACGGCACAATACGAGTCAGAAACGGTATATCACAGCATTAGGGAAGACCTTGAGAAGCAGGGCGTGATTTTCTTAGATATGGATTCAGGGCTCAAAGAACATGAAGATATTGTGAAAAAGTACTTCGGTAGTGTCATCCCGTACGGTGACAATAAATTCTCTGCCCTAAATACGGCCGTATGGTCAGGTGGATCTTTCATCTATGTCCCAAAGGGAGTACATGTCGAGATGCCTGTACAGGCTTACTTCAGGATAAATGCCAAGAATATGGGCCAGTTTGAGCGTACTCTAATCATTGCCGATGAAGGGAGTAGCATCCATTATGTTGAAGGTTGTACTGCGCCTACTTATTCCACGGACTCCTTGCATTCTGCTGTTGTCGAGCTATTGGCACTTCCAGGAGCGCATATCAGATATACCACTGTTCAGAATTGGAGCAATAACGTGTACAACTTGGTAACAAAAAGAGGAGTAGCACATGAGAATGCCAAGATTGAGTGGGTAGATGGCAACATAGGGAGTAAATTGACTATGAAGTATCCTGCTGTGATTCTCAAGGGGGAGGGATCTCATGCCGAGGTGATTTCGGTCGCCTATGCAGGAAACGGACAACACCAAGATGCTGGGGCCAAAGTCCATCACATGGCATCTAATACTACTAGTAATATCCTCTCCAAGAGCATTAGTAAAGATGGAGGGAGGGGTTCTTACAGAGGGATGGCAAAAATAATGCCCAAAGCAGAAAATTGCAGACTGAATATTGTTTGTGACGCCCTGATTCTTGATGAGCAGAGCAGATCGGATACTTATCCTACTATGGAAGTTGGAAACCCAACCGCTCATTGTGAGCATGAAGCTAGCGTATCTAAAGTCGGAGATGATCAACTGTTCTATCTTATGAGCAGGGGCCATACAGAAGCCGAGGCGCTTGGCATGATTGTCAATGGATTCTTTGAGCCGTTTACAAGAGAGCTACCCATGGAGTACGCCGTAGAGCTGAATAAACTAATGTCCCTTGAAATGGAAGGAAGTATAGGTTGAGTTCTTCATGGATGCGTCTTCACAGTACCTATCCGCTGATTACCCTGACAGGGCTGATCATCTATGGAGGTACACTCCCTGGAAAAAAATACACCCAACAGGGAATATTTCAGATATTCCTAGTGATTTCTCAAGACCTGAAGTAAGCCTGAGAACAATAGATGGAAGCACCCTGCCCTCCGGAATATCCCTAGATATGGGGGACGTACATTCTGAAGGACTACCTGATGATGAGAAAATTACGAAGAGCTTTCTAGAGGCAGTTACAGGAGAGTCTAAATTCACTCTTACGGTTGCTCCTAAGTTCAAATCTGAAGTTCCAATAATTATTGAGATCTCTACAAGTGGGACTTTCTGCTCCGCTCATGTTTGTCTGGATATCGGCAAGCTTGCAGAGCTTGAGCTAGTTACCGTGGTAAGAGGAACAAGCAAATGGTTTGGAATGTTGAGGACAGGTTCCACGGGAGAGGGCGCCATCACCAGCGATGTCGTAGTAAATAGGCTTGAAGATGGAAAGTTGTTGAGAGTTGAGTCGATTTCTATACCTCGTAATTCTCAATTCAAAGCTGGAACTGTTTCATCTGGATCGACAATAACAAAGGCTGATCTTCGATATAGGATGTTTCAACCGGGAGGGAATCTTAATGTCCTGGGATCTATACTCTCGGCAAGGGAAATGAGACTCGACCATCATATTGAGATATATCATGACTCCCCTGAAACCTTCAGTAGATTGGACTGGAATTCTGCCTGCGGTGGCAGTAGCAGGACAGTAGGTACTGGGATGTTACGCGTCTCTAAAGGTTCAAATGGCGCTGATGCAGCTCAGCTTTTTCAGAATCTTCTATTATCCAGAGATGCACAAGCTGATTCTATTCCTGAGTTAGAAGTATCCGAACATGATGTGGTTGGGTGTGGACATGGAACGGCGAGTGGCCCTGTTGATGAAGATCAGATGTTCTATCTCGCATCTAGAGGATTGTCCCCCAATGAATCCAAGAGTACTCTAATTGCCGCCTTTCTAAATTCTACACTATCCGAAATGGGAGGAGACAAGATGCATGGGTGGCTAGTATCTGAATTAGATTCTGATTTGAGTGAGCTAGGAGATTAGGAAGTTCTGTCTCGAAATGAAGCGGCTAGTGCAGAGATAATTATCCCACAGGCCGAACCGAAAATAATTCCTTGTTGCTCAAGTCCGTTGCCTGCTAAATCTCTGAAAGCTAGAGACATGACCAATGTAACTGGGATGACGAATATTCCAAATCTTATGGCCCATAATCTGGGCGAAGGAGCCTCTCCCATAGGCCTCAATGTAATGGAAGATGATTTCTGAATAACTTGCCAGTTTACCCTCTCTGCATCAATTTTCAGTCTCTGTAAGATAGCAGGCCTAGAACCGGGATCGATTTTTGATGTGGACGAAGCTCCAGAAAAACCAGTTCTGATCTTGACCTTTCTGAGTCCTTCTCTTCCCTGAATCAGACGTTCAGCTAAAGAGGATGCTAAGTATGGATCTAATTCGGCGATTTCAACTAGTAGAACGCCTCTATCCCTCCTAATCATATTTTTCACCCTCCAGTTGATTCCACGTTCTTGTGCCCATTCTTCTACAGGAGAAAGTATCCTTCGTAGATATTCTGTCTCTGTGTTACTCCTTTCTTCTCTCGAGTCTCCCTTAGAAGAAATCTCTCTAATCCTGTATAAGGCGAAAATAAGGAGTAGGGAGGCGGTGGAGAATCCTGCTACAATTCCAGACCTGAGGGAGAGCATGATATCAGGATCATCTAGGCCTGTAGCGAAGATAGATATGAAGGAGGCCATAGTTCCAACCATGGATCCAGCAACTATCGAAATAGAGAATGCATCCCTAGTAGTGATATCGGTCACGGTCCCCGTAAGTAGCTACAGTTCAAGAGTTAGAGGGTATGAGATACATTGATTTGTCATTGATAATTGGCAGTAATGTGTGTATCTTTTGCAGTCATAGAGAGATCGCTAGTATTCAACTAGATGACTCTCCAACTATCCTAATTGCTGGATCTATTGTTGTTACGGCTTGTGCCATTTACAATAGAAGGGCAAAAGGAGAAGATTCAGAGAATGATGATTTGGGGGACAGGCAGCCAGAGGGGGGTGAGGCAGAGAGTAGGGGGCCTGATAATTCCAAGCTAAAGAATGGAAGAATTGAGAGAAATAGAGAGTTACGGGTTTCTAGCCTAATGAGTTCTATCTCAGGATTCTTGCTATTGATGTTCTTCATTTCTCCGCTTATGTTAGCAGAGGGAAGTGTGCCAGAACTATCTGGGAGAGCTAATGCAGTAGACTACATGAACGAAGGGAGTTGGGGGAACAGTGATCATGATGAGGGAGGGAGTGTGGGGCATAATCAATCGTCCCACGGTGGTTCATTCGCATGGTCTGAACTGAATCCGGTGTTTGGTTTAGTATACGCTTTTGGAGACATAAACTGTCATCAGAAGCATGATCGTTCGTGGAAGATAAATGAAAATCAGATGCCAGTTTGTACTAGGGATGTTGGAATCTTCATGGGATTCTTCATGGGATCAATTTTCTTTAGAATGAGAGGATATAATAGATGGACCGTAAGAGATTCTTTCCTTTCAGTTTTTGATGATGACTCTATAGAATCTGTTTATCTCAATGATGGGCGTTTGAGATTGATGATATTATTTCTAGCGCTAGGCATTGTGCCTATGGCGATAGATGGATTTACTCAATTACTGACCGTATATGAATCTACAAATATAGTTAGAGTAATCACAGGATTCATGGCTGGTTTCGTCATAGGTTGGTTCGTAAGCTCAGCCCTTTCCTCCAGGCCCGAGTTATTTGATTCTCCATCCTCTGTTATACTGCCTGCAGATTCGAGATTAACATTGAAATGATCAAAGAGACTTCATTGTCCACCATGAAATAAGGTCATTTTCGTTTTTTGGTAACGGGAAAGAGTCTCTGCCGGGTCCGATTATAGCGATCCTTTCTAATGTGGATTTCACGGCTGAAGGATATTTTCCAGATCTAATTATTTGTCCCAATGCAAATCTGATATGAGTATCTGGATTTTTCTTCATCCATTTCCTTAGAGCATCCTTGAGGGGCCATATTGCTATAGCTAAGCGACCAAAAGGTCGTGATTCATCCTTCATCTGGGAACGGGGGGCCTCTCTTCCGATTAGGGACCTATGCTGATGTATACATCCTAATTTCTCATTTAGATACCTAACAATTGTCTGAGTATGTCTCTCTGAAACAGATCTTACTGGACCCAGTGACTTTCTTAGTTCCCTGATGTTCGCCGTTCTCATTAGCGATAACGTCCCACAGATTGAGGAAATAGAATGGGATAATACGTTATGCGGAACATCTACTCTCTCTCCCTCTAATGACTCTGCAAGAATATCAGAATGAGCTTCTTGGAAATTCTTGAGCACTCTCCATGGTGAATCTCCATTCAGCCATTCTTGTTCCCTAGTTGCTGGCCTAACCCCCAGTCCCTGTAATGTCGATTGGCCCCTGGAAGATTTTATCAGTTCACAGACTAGATTCCTATCTACTACTTCGGAACGAACATTTACAGGTTCCGGGCGAGAGTGCATGAAGTTCCTGATGAGCGATTTGAGTTTCGTTTTGAATTCATCTTCGGAACCTTCGTTAAGAACGGGTCCGATGATGGCCCCCATATCGAAAGGAGTGGGCATCTCTATATTCCCAGATAGAAGTTCGATATATCCTTCTCTAATCATCTTCTGAAGTTCACTCGTCTCGAAATATTCTTCTTTGTCTGAATGAGCCCTCAGCGTTCCGCTCTTTATCCTGTCTAAGGCAACTTTCGGATCGCAATCGACCCAGATACATAGATCCGGTACTAAGGCGGCTGAATTCATATGTGCCACTTTTTCTATCCCTAGTTGGCCCACTATTCCCTGGTATACCAGTGATGAGTGAATGTTCCTCTCACTGACCACTCCGATTCCAGATTCTAACCTTGGAAGTATCCAGCCATGCGAGTGATCTACCCTGTCGGCTGCGAACAGGCCAGCTTCTCTCTCCGGACTAGTAGTTTTTCTCCTGACGGAATCGATAGCTAGCCTACCCAATGGGTGATCCCTCCTGGGCTCTCCCGTTACACTGACAGACACGAATGGAAACTCCTTCCTCATTACCTCAGAGACTACCTTGGTAGCTAGACCCTTGCCACTGCCATCACCTCCCTCAATGGTGATCAGGTACATGGTCAATCCTCCTTAGAGTATACATCATAGAATTGCCCCCTGGATAGTCCAACAAGACCCATTCCCGATAGTGTGAATAGGGGCCCTACGAACATTAGTCCACCACTCCAAAGACCGAGAAAGGCGAGACCCCAAGTCTTCTTGTAGCTGATTCCTTTTCTTGCCTCGATACCTCCGAAGATACCTGCAAGTCCAGTCAGCAGAGTAAAGATTGCAAATATTGTAGCGATTAAAACTGACTCCCCCAGATAGCTTTCCCCTTCCATATCCAATACTTGTGTCCCATCACCCTCCATCAGAGTTATTGTAATCTGGGAGTGGTCCCCTGGAATTAATAAGACCTGGACAGTGATATTTCCCGGATGTGCAACTTCCAACTTCACGGATCTACGAGGGACATCTTCAATTGAGAATCTACCGCCTGAGTCCGTTGAATCGCTACCAATTACTATTCCGTCTTCATCATAAAGTAAAACATCAACACCACTTATTCCTTCTGCGCCCGATGAGTTGTTAACTAATTCTGAGATGACTATTCCTTCTACGTCTGCCGTCCCTCCTGACTGCTCAACTTGTCCAGAAAGAATATCGCTTACATTGCCAGAAATTAGCATTATTCCTATGATGAAGCCCAACATTCCGCCGATTCCAATCAATACTGCTCCCAGGTTCCTGGTAGCGGAATCTGTGGAAAGATCAGATAGCCAGAGTTTTAGGCTTGTAGATTCGATCAAATCCTCTTCAAACTCATCAATCATAGAGTATCCCCTCATCCTCTTGTGACTGTCGAGGGGGATTAGACTGTTCATCATGCCGATTGCTAGTTTCTACACCATCCTCTCCGATAGGCGCATAATCACGCCCGAAAATTATGAACAATATCCCTACAATGAATACTGTAATAGTTACCAACCCAGTACCTGAGAAAATTGAGCCTTGTCCTGTCTCACAGGATGATACGCAGATATCTTCTCCGGCCTGTGAAAGATTTGTCATTTGGATAAGATACATCTTAGACCAATTCTTTCCAGTGATCCAAAATTCTGAATCTTTACTATGGGCGATACCGTTGAGTACATTATTGATACCATGGTTGTTCTCAGAGGAGAGATGGCTAGCGTCATACTCCCCTACAACCGTACCGTTGGAAGGATCGAATACCACAATTATATCCTGTTGCCAAACATTAGCAATTACTCTTGGCCCGGCAGGAGTATTGACGCATTCCAACTCATTTATTCTACTTATGAGGTTTCCAAAACTATCTGTGACTGAAACCGTTCTCTCAATCTCAAACGTTTCTGTATTGCGAAAAGAAATACTAGAAGTTCCGTTTGACATGACGAAAGAGTGTCCATCGAAGCAAATCCCCCAGCCTTCTCCTTCATACTCATATGAAGACACCTGAGATAGATTTTCCATCTCGAAAACATATGCAATTTGACTCTTCCAAGTTAGCATGACAATGGTATCATTATACACTGTAATGCCCTCTGAAAAAACTGTGTCATTGAATGACTTCGATCTGATGACATCACCAGTTAATGGATCGACTTCCCTTAATGACGAGAAACCGTATAACCCTGTACTCTCATATATTGTCCCGTTATACATTTCTAGTCCCTGTGTGAATGCGTCATTTTGATGGTAGTGTTCGCTTAGTATGATGATTTCATGCTCAATATTTTCATCGTATTCATCGATATTTTCAGCTTGCATCGGTGGCGAAAATACTATCGCTGATACGAAGAGGGAGAGTAGTAAACTACTCCGCCCTGTACGACTCATGTATGAACGATGCTCCATCGGTGTTAAAATACGTCTTAGAACCGATTCATTCTTGTTACAACACGGAGTGTTAAGTATGCCGGGTCGAGAATGTCGTGATTCTTCGTTTAGTGCCACTATCCTGGCACTATTGATGGTAGTGACTAGTTTGTCTCCTTTGGCGATGGCTGAAGATGTTGATGGCGATGATCCAGATATCTTTGTCGGGGATCTTAGTGGGTTCGATCCAATTACCGATGGGAAGGAATATCTATTCTCCGAGTCTCCGATTCCAATATACTCTGCGACAGGTTTCCTGAAGTCACAGTGGCGATCCGATGGCTATCCTGATCTGACTCTCCCATTCTCTGAGTCTTACATTAATTCCAGATCGAGCGCTAGGAGCTGTGAAAACGCATGGAGCGTGGGAGATACTGATGATGTAACTACTGCTGGAGGGTCGATAGCGGCTACTGTACAGAAAGTTTCCAGTAATTCGGCAATCTTTGTGGAGGATGGTCAAGTCATACCTTCAACCACGCTGAACGATATTGCTTCAACTTGGGAATCTACAATATTTCCTACAGTAACTAGCTACTTCGGTTCGGCCCCTGATGTAGATAATACTTGTCAGATAGAGATAGTCATTTTCTCGATAGATGGGGGAGGGGGAATCGGGGGTTACTTCGTTCCTGGCCTATCATCATCTAAGGAGTCAGTATTCATGGATATTGATGATTTAAGCTGGAGGAATACCATACTTGCTCATGAATTCCAGCACCTACTGCACAATGCCAGAGATCCGTTCGAATATATCTGGATCGACGAGGGAGCCGCTGATATGGCCGCCTACCTATGTTTTGGAGTCACTAGTTCTCTGACTGGGCACGCTAATGCATGGTCTCAGAATTCCAATATGAGCGTCAGGTGGTGGAATCAGAGGATTGCAGATTATGGTGCTGGATTCTTATTTTTGATGTATCTCTCAGATAAGTTGGGAGGGGCATCTGCAATATCGGCTTTGGTTGCCGATACGGATACCGGAGGAAAAGGAATAGAGGATCTGGCTTCCAATCCTCTTCCCGGATCTACTCCAATTGGGACCACCATGAGTGACATCTTTGCTAATTTCACACTGGCTGTTTCTGTTGATAGCGGCCAAGGGGCCTTCGGCTTCTCTAATCTAGATTTGAGTACTGGTTGTATTGCAGCTTACGTCTGTAAAGCCCAGATGAGTGGGTTCAATGATCAGTGGGTAAATCCATGGACAAGCCCACTACAAGATCTGGAAGGATGGGGAATGAGAGCTTACAAGTTCAATCAAGGTTCGGGAGCTCCCTTGAATATCATGGTCCAACCTTCCGAATTTGGATTCGAAGGGGCATTACTGGCCAAAGATAGCAGTACTGGGAGTTGGTCTATGAGCAGGATGAGGGTTGATCCGGTCACCGGATCTGTGACTGGTCTAATCCATGATTTTGGAACTGATGTAGATGAAGTGTGGATGACAACTTGGTACGAGTCTGCGGTTGACGATTGTGACTATAATTACGCTACTTGCGGAATAACCAGTGGCAGTTACCCTACTGCGACTGTAACAGTTCAAGCAATGCTTGTCACCGACCCAGCAGAAGTTTCAATTGAATCCATTGATGATTTTGATAGGGACTTAGATGGTCTATCAGATAGCATACAGATTGATTTGGGAGTTGTTTCGAATTCATTTTTTGAAATACTTGAGGTTACGGTGGACGCGTTCTCAAACAATTCGTTAGTAGATACAAAAGTATTCTCATTGACTGCAGGGAATAGTGTTTCTACTGAGAAGAGTGTTTGGTTTACCCCCCCTTATTCCGGGCAGTGGACTTTCGGAGTAAGCATAAATGATGTCACGTCTGAATTAGTTGACCAGGCTTTCTCTTTGCCTATTGACCTAACTAACTTGAAGCCTGTTGCATCTATCTCCGTCTCTACAAACTCAACGCAGACTTGGTTGCCTGTAAACATGTTCGGATCGGGATATGATGAGTGGGGTTTCGGCATGGAGAATGGATCGTTCTCAAAGAATGAGACCCCCATTGCATACTACTGGGATTTAGGGGACAATGTCTCCTCTACTCTGAAGAATCCTATTCACCAGTACATGGAGCCAGGCATTTACCCCGTAGTCCTTACAGTAATGGATCAAGGGGGTTACTTTTCAGAGTCGCAGACTTGGACCGTAGTGGTTGAAGATACTAGTGATCCAGTTCCTGAAATTTCAGTTGAGGGTGTTGCAGTCTCAGAAGAGTTGGTTTTACTGACTAATCAGCAAGTCATGTTTTCTGCTCTGGGAACCACGGATAATCTTCCTTTAGAGGAACTATACTTCGAATGGAACTGGGGCGATGGCGAGATTCAGTCAGGAATAGGGCTCTATGAATCGAGTCATTCTTGGGTCGATGGGAGTGCAGAAGGAATTGTGTATACTCTTTCTTTACTGGTAAGTGACGGGACTCATGATGTTGAGCATACGATTTTCATTAAGATTCTGAATAGAGTCCCTCAGCAGATTTATGATTCTCCTCTCCAGACATATACCCTGACTCCATTGACCCTTCCTTCTGTTTTCATAGACAGCGATGGCATGATTGTAGACTATGACTGGTCTTTCGGGGAAGGTGTCAATCTTGATGGAGGGGGGATGACTATGACATCAGATTTCTCTCAGACTTCATCTGATGAGGCGAACCCAACGGTGGGGTGGTTGACCCCAGGAATCAAAGATATCAGTCTTACAGTTACCGATGATGATGGAAATTCAACATTTGCGATTCTTCAAGTAAATGTGATTAATCAGAGGCCTGTTGCAGTTTTCTCGAGGCCGGCAGATGGAGATGTAGACACCACATACACCTTCACTAGCTACTCTTTCGATCCGGATGGAGACTCATCCCAATTGTCGACACTGTGGACGATTTCTGATTTGGATGATCCTATTGAGAATGTATCTTCTGTCAGCCACACATTCATGGATCCTGGACTCTACACCGTGACTCTTACTGTTACAGATGTACTTGGTTTGGAGTCCGCACAGAAGTCCTTCACTTTGAGGATTGAAAATCCACTTCCCATACCAGAAATAGACTTCTCTTGCCCGAGCATCGATGATATCATCCTAGATCGAGCGCCCGAGGAGGGAGAGCAAGTAATTTGGCAGGTCCCTCAGACAGATGAAGGCGGAGCATTCGTCTCCCCTGGTACTCTGATGAAGTTTGATGGATCCAGGAGTTATGATTCCGACCCCGCTTTCATTGGTAAATCATCTATAGACGCCAACAGTGATGATTGGAGTGGAATTACAAGATGGATTTGGGATTTTGGTGATGCAACACCTCAAGTCGAGGGAGCGGTAGTCTGGCACCAGTATTCCATACCCGGGACTTACATTGTGACTCTCACCGTTGTCGATGGTTTCGAGGGAGGTGAGACTAACTCAACACATATCCTTGTTCTTGTTTCTCAAACTCCTGAAATCCTAACTATCAATCCTATTTCATCCGATTATGTCAATATTGGAGATCCGATTTTCCTGAATTACAGTGTATTGGATCAAGATCTAGAAGACGGACTTGTAGCTTGGATGGACATGGACTCGTCTGTGGATTCGGACGGAGATGGTGACCCTATGAACGACAATGATAGGTCGCTATCGGGAAATTTGGTTGTCAGGTGGGATTTGGATGCCAGTGTAGATTCCGACGGGGATGGCGACTACAAGAATGACTGGGATTGGAATCCTCTAAACTGGGACGAAGAGGGAGAAATTAGGATTACTATGCAGGTATGCGATGCCGTAGACGTATGTGCGGTCAGAGATTACGTGATTACCGTATTATCTACTGAGGATGAATACGTCCCCAAGTCCCTTTCTGACCTAACTTGGGAGGATATAGTCCCTAACAAGGAGAGTGGGGGACTTCTCGCTCTTGTTGGGCTAGTGTTGGTCTTAGGTTGGGTCATCATGAGGCAGAAAGATGAAGAAGAGCTCGATGCCGATGAAATGATGGAAACCTATGATGTTGACGAAGTTGAGGCTGATGGAGGCCTGCCCGGCATGGATCAGCATAAGCCCCCTCCTCAGCCAAAGTATCTTTCTCAGGAAGAGAGGCGTGATTCTGATTCGGGATACGTTCGCCCCATTAGAACAAGGAGGCGTTGAAGTGAACGTTATGAAAAGGAGGAAGATTTTCTCTTTTTTGGTCAATCTTTCTATGGTATTTCCAGTTACCTTTTTCGCTTTATTGATACTATCCTCACCAGTAGCCTCAGCACAATCTAGCGGATCCTGTGATGTTCCAGCAGTAAACGATGTGACTGCATCTAATAGTATTTCTTTGGAGCCAGTTGAAGATTCTTTTTGGAATAACGACGGTCCACTGTATAACTTGCGGTCTGACGTTTTTGTCGATTTCACTGTTGACAATGATAGTGCCACTGCGGTATCTATGAAGCTAGTTCCTGGATACATGTATTCGTTTTGCATAAGCATAACGAGCAATCAGGATGACCCCCCCGTGAATCCAAGCTCTGACATCTATCTAATGACTCAGCCAAACTGGGACAGGTATACTCTCGGTTATGAGCTAAGAGAAGATGACTCATTCTTTGAAGCGTTCGATGAGCTCCCTGTTGAGTGGCGAGATATGGATGACTGGCTTCCATTCAGAGATGTTCATGCATACGAGGGCACTACCTATACTGAATTCTCGGTCGCTATTGATTCATCCGGATCGGGTTTCTTTGGAGGTGGAGACGTAATCTACTATCTGGTAATCGATGGCTGGGATAATAGAAGGCATACCAACACTGAAGCAACCGGCGGGGATATCGACGTTGAAGTTCTGATAGACGTTGAAGAAAGATTGAATATCCCTAAATTTACTGCTACTCTTTTGGTTGGATCACTGCCACTTGCTTGCATCATACTGCCGATGATTATCCATACGAGATACATGGCCAGTGGTAGAGAAAATATTGAAGCCGAAGAAAAACGAGACCTTCCCTACCTAGATAGTGAAAGTAGGGATATTGAAGACAATTAGGCGTAACCAAGAAGTTTCCATGCCGTAGATAAATCTGATACGTTTATCTTCCCAGAGTGAGACAAGTGCCAACCAGTCTGCATTGTCGAATATACTAAATTCTGATTTAGGAGAGGTGCATGAATTCTCACCCAGTCTCCTCCCGAGCCTATTCCCATCAAGGATGCTTTGATTTCGGAATTTCTCAACTCCCATGCGGCCTCGAATATCCTTAATGCGCCCTCTGATCCAGAAATTGGATAGCAGATTTTTACAATATCTCCATAGCTAACATAGTCCTCTATTTCAGAGATTATTTCATTTGCAGGAGGAGGGGCTTCTTCGGAGTGGTGTGAAGCTATTACCTGTGTTTTTCCTTTTGCCATTTCCATTAATGAGTCTCTATCCTTGACGGATATATCTACCTCCAAATCTACCCAACTGACTTCACTCTTTATTGCAGTTCTGAGAACTTCTATTCTACTCTCTTCATCTCCTGGATAGTGGCCCCCCTGTCTTTCAGGCCTGCATGTCAATATTACAGGGAGTTCGATCCCTTGTTTGAATGAAGATAGAGCGGCATCTAAATCTACTGACTCCAGGGGGAGAAAATCGTACTCGATTTCCTTTCTAGATCTTCTTTTTGACTCTGCTTCGTCTTCTGAATCGTCCATTTCCAATTCACGGGCCCAGAGATTATCGAGCCTCACTTCTACTAAATCGGCTCCTGCAGCCATTGCCAATGCAGCGTCTTTAAGCATCTCATCCACAGTGTGGCCGCTTAGTACGACGCATACCTGTGGCATCTCCATGTATTGGGTCGACCGTAGGATTCTGTTTAATCGTGTCGTGTAGCCATGTTCGATAATTTTTCAGCTTGGAATGGTCGTGATCCACAATTTACTTTCTTCATCAAAGGTCGGAATAGGTAGATTTGAATCTGGAATATGGTCTATGATGGACAGAAAAACCATTCTCCAATAAGTTTCATACGCCTCATCCGAGGATCGGGAATAGTAGACTATCACAGAATATTAACTATCCAGAAGAACGGTAATATACTTTTTTCACGGTGTGAATAAACTAGTGAAATTGAATGATATTAGTGAATATATTAGTATAGTTGAATAACCACCTACCACTAGATTATACCATTACGATTGAGGGTTCCTACGGAACCCTCAAGAAATTGAGTTGATTATTGTGGCAGATGACTATGATGCTGATAGCATACAGGTCCTTGAAGGATTAGAAGCAGTTAGAAAAAGACCGGGTATGTACCTTGGCGATCCTCATGACGGTTCTGCACTCCACCACTGCATCTGGGAGGTTGTGGATAACTCCGTAGACGAACATCTCGCTGGTCACACCGATTCAATTGATATCACTCTTCATGAAGGTGGTTCACTTTCAGTAAGAGATTACGGGAGAGGGATCCCTGTCGGCATTCATGAGGAATATGGAATATCTGCGGCTGAGGTAATAATGACCAAGTTACATGCGGGCGGGAAGTTCGACAATAGCTCTTACAAAGTATCAGGGGGACTTCATGGAGTTGGTGTTTCTGCGGTGAATGCGGTATCGGAATGGATGGAAATGACCATTCACAGAGATGGCATCATCTATTTTCAAAGATATGAGGCAGGAGTTCCAGTTGAAGCATTGAAGGAGATCGGAACGTGTGAAGATACAGGCACAAAGATCTCATTCCGTCCTGATCTGTCAATATTCACCGATATCACAGATTTTGATTTCGAAGAGGTAGATACACGTGTAGGGGAGACCGCTTTCCTGAATGCGGGATTGAAAATTACGATTACCGATGAGAGGGATGAGAACAAACATACATCAGAGCACCTGTATGAAGGAGGGCTTTCCGAATATGTGAGGCAGTTAAATGAACGGAGGGAGGTCTTACATTCAGACGTGATAAAGATCAGAGGAGATAAGGAAATCGAGAAAGGAAATGTAGAGGTAGAGCTGGCTTTACAGTGGTCGGATGCTTTCAGTGAGTCTATTCGTTGCTATACTAACATCATAAGGAACAAAGATGGAGGAACTCATATGTCAGGTCTTCGTACTGCCCTTACTAGTTCTGTTAACTCATATGCGAAGAAGAAGAAATTACTCAAAGGAGACGCTTTATCAGGAGATGATGTCAGAGAGGGATTAGCAGCGGTAGTCAGCGTAAAGCATCCAGATCCGTCATTCTCATCGCAGACAAAGGATAAGCTTGTGAGTAGTGAGGTCACCGGGATAGTACAGACCATTGTCTATGACAAATTGGGCGAGTTCTTCGAAGAAAATCCATCGGTTGCTAAGCAAATTGTCGAAAAGGCCCTTCTCGCATCTAAAGCTAGGGAGGCGGCAAGAAAAGCTAGGGATTTGACCCGCAGGAAGGGCGTCTTAGAAGGAGGGGGGCTACCAGGGAAGCTTGCGGACTGTCAATCAAGGGACCCTAGTGAGTGCGAGGTATATCTTGTCGAGGGAGATTCCGCAGGAGGTTCAGCAAAAACTGGTAGAGATCGAAGGATACAGGCGATACTTCCCCTGAGGGGGAAGATACTCAATGTAGAGCGACAGAAGCATAATGCCGCAAAAGTATTCCAGAATCAGGAAATTCAGACGATGATTCGTGCCCTTGGAGCTGGCGTTGGAAATAATAGCGAAGAGGAGGGATCTTTTGATGCCAGTAAATTACGGTATTCTAAGATAATAATAATGTGTGATGCAGATATTGATGGCGCGCACATAAGGACACTGATGTTGACATTCCTCTGGAGGTTCATGAGGCCCGCCATAGAAGAGGGCCATGTCTATATCGCTCAGCCTCCACTGTATCAATTATCTAAAGGAAGAGTGAGCAGATATGTATTCTCGGATGAAGAAAGAGATAGGGTAATGTTAGAGTTACAGGGAGATAATCCTAATGCTAAAATTGGCGTGCAGAGATACAAGGGACTGGGTGAGATGAATCCAGAACAACTCTGGGAAACTACGATGAATCCAGAGACTAGAACTATGTTAAAGGTAACAGTTCAAGACGCGGAGGAAACCGATAGGCTATTTGAGATATTAATGGGCGAAGATGTGCCTGATCGTAGGGCATTTATAGAAAAATACGCTAAGGAGGTGACAAATCTTGACATCTGAAGAAAACACAAATGAAGATTTATCCATAAAAAATGAGAATATACTAAATCATACTCTGAACAAAGAAATGAAGACATCATACATCAATTATGCAATGTCAGTCATTATTGGCAGAGCTTTACCCGATGTTAGAGACGGTTTGAAGCCGGTACACCGACGTGTTCTTTATGGGATGTATGAAGGAGGTCATACTTCTGAGAGGAAATACAGTAAATCTGCACGTTCAGTAGGTGAAGTGATGGGTAAATATCACCCTCATGGGGATCTGTCGATCTATGATACGATGGTTAGGATGGCGCAAGAGTTCTCGTTGCGATACCCACTTGTTGATGGACAGGGTAATTTTGGTTCTATTGATGGCGATCCACCTGCAGCGATGCGTTATACAGAAAGTAGGTTGGATAAGATTTCAAAACACATGCTGGAGGATATTGAGAAAAAAACTGTTGATTTTCAGCCTAATTTTGATGATTCAGAAATGGAGCCGACCGTTCTACCTGCAAGATTGCCAAATCTACTGCTGAATGGGAGTGATGGGATTGCGGTCGGAATGGCAACGAGGATGCCTCCTCACAACCTTACTGAGGTGGCAGGAGCGGTTAGGATGCACGTCGATCACATCCTCCAGGAAGGAGCTGAGAGTAAGGAAATACCAAATATTCCTATTGAGGAGTATATGAGTCATATCAAGGGGCCTGATTTTCCGACTGGTGCTACCATCCATGGAATAGATGGCATCCTCGATATGTACTCAACAGGCAAGGGAAGGTTTCATGTTCGGTCAAAGTGTGATGTACAAGATGATTCCAAAGGAAAAATGATAATAATTCATGAAATCCCATATCAAGTAAAGAAATCGGATATGCTCGTTCACATAGCTGATTTAGTTTCAAAGGGCTCAGTAATAGGAATCAGGGACATCAGAGATGAGTCATCTAAAGAAGGGATAAGAGTCGTTATAGAAGTCAAGAATAATGCTGATCCTAATGCAGTTCTTAACCAGCTATTCAAATCTAGTAGGTTGCAAGAGTCATATTCGGCAAATATGATGGGGATCTTGGACGGCAGGCCAGTACTTTTGACCCTACCAGTAATATTACACACGTATGTTGAGCACAGAGAGTCAGTCATTGAAAGAAGGGCCAAATTTGAGTTAGAAAAAGCTGAGTCTAGGGCCCATATTCTTGAGGGTCTAGTGAAGGCACAAGACAGAATTGATGATGTTATTGCAGTTGGTAAGGCAAGTTCAGGCAGAGATCAATTTGAGTCGGTATTACAGGGAATTGAGAAGTTCTCTGGGATATCCAAATTTGACTTTACAGAACCTCAGGCCAAAGCCATAGCAGAACGTCGATTATATCAATTGAGCCGTCTAGATGTAGAGAAGGTGAAGAGCGAATATGATGAATTAAAAATTAAAATTGCGGATTTGCAAGATATAATTTCCTCGAGACCCCGACGTCTTCAGATATTAATTGAGGAGCTTGATGAAATGGTGGAGAAACATGGCGATGAGCGTAGATCTTCCATCGATCCGATGCCTCTGTCAATGGATAGGGAAGATTTGATCGAGGAGCGAGCAATCGTAATATCCCTCTCTGAAGACAATTATATCCGACATATGCCAGTAGAATCTTTCAGACTTCAGAATAGAGGAGGAAAAGGACTCAAGGGCGTGACTACAAAGGACGAGGATTTTCCGAAATCAATACTTACTTGCTTCAGTAAGGACAGGTTACTGATATTTACGAATCATGGAAGGGTGTACGGACTTAGGGCATGGGAAACCCCTTCTGCAAGCAGATACGGAAGAGGGACTCACATTAGGAATCTATTAGCAGGGATAAGAGACGAAGAGAAAGTGATATCTATCCTACCAATGAATAAGCAACTCATTGATAATCCAGATGGTCATTACCTAATATTCTCAACTCTCAATGGAAGGATCAAAAGAAGTCAATTATCAGAATATGTCAAGATAAATAGAAATGGAAAATATGCAATAAAATTTGCAGAAGGCGCCTCTGATTCGCTTGTTTCCGTAAGATCGGCTACTGAAGAGGATCATGTTGTACTGGTTTCTGCCAAGGGCAATGCATGTAGGTTTATGCCCGCCGAAGTAAGGAAAAGAGTTGATCCTTCTACTGGAGAGGAGCAAACTACTCAGTTAGTCAGAGTACAGGGTAGAGTCAGCCAAGGCGTATCTGGGATGAAACTCAGTAAAGGTGACCGAGTCATTGGAATGATAGTTACTGATGACTTCGAAACTAGTGTGCTTACGGTATCTAAGCACGGTATGGCTAAGAGGAGTAGACTTGGTTCGGGCGAGATGATTGCAGTGACTGATGAGGCAACAGGAGGCCCCGTGATTGATGAGAGTGGTGAGGCCATAGTCGAAAGAGATGGTTACAGGAGAACAAATAGGGGGACAAAAGGAGTCAAAACTATGGCTCTTGACGAAGATGATGAGATTGTAGCAGTCAGGCAGATACCGGACCTCAATGATCAATTATTCATGTTGACCTCGAAGGGAATGATGATTAGAATGTCTTCTATTCAGACAAAGGAAACCCTTGGCAAGGTCACAAAGGGGACCAGGATAATGGAATTGAGGAAGCCAGATAAAAAGGGATATGCAGATGAGGTCATATTTGTAGCGAGATTACCCTCTTCACTGGTTGATATCAGAGGCTCTGAGGAAGAAGAGTGAGACCGCTCGGCTTAAGCGGAGACCTATGGTCGCCAGAGCGCTGCGGCAGTCGCATAGCCTGGCCATTGCGCTGGATTGCTAATCCAGTGGTGTTTCACCTCGGGAGTTCGAATCTCCCCTGCCGCGCCATTAATTCTGGGCATGAGTTATTTCCTCATGCGGTTACGGGAGTCTGTGGCGTCTATCGCAGATTTGACTATCATCATTTTTCTGATATTTTCAATAGCTCTGATACTGATCCTCAGGAGGCATTTCGCGATGTCCCCCTCAAATGAAAGATCGTGGGTCAATGATAATGAAAGGCTGGCCACTGTTGAATATGAAGGAGATATGGCATTATTCAGAAATGTCCGTGATTTCAATTGGAGAACTACCAAGGATTACGATGAACGATGGATAGATGTGAAAGTGGACCCGAGTAAGGTGACGAAGATATGGTTTGTACTCGAATACTTTAGCCCTGAAAGAAGGGAGATGGCCCATACTATACTGAGCTACGAATTTGAAGATGGTAGAAGACTAGCTTGCTCAATCGAGGTTAGAAAGAAGAAAGGAGTCTCTTATGACCCTTTGAAAGGCATTTTTAGAACTTATGAGTTAATCTATGTCTGGGGAACTGAGCGTGATATAATCGGAGTGAGGTCTCGATGCAGACTGAAATCTAAGACGCATCTTTTCGAAGGGGTGGTTCTTGGACCGGGAAACGAAAGGAGGATGCTGGAGTCTTACATAAGAAGGACGAACAAGTTGGCAGAAAGGCCAGAGTGGTACAACACACTCACGAACACCTGTACCACAAACATAGTCAATCATGTAAACGAGGTTTACCCAGGAAGAGTCCCTTGGGCAATAGGGGTAATAATGCCGGGATTGAGTCCAAAAATGCTTCTTCGAAATAATCTAGTTAAGACTACTGGAGGATTACATGAAACCATGCATTTGAGCGTCATAGATGAGGCATCTAGAGAGTGGGATTCTTCTGTTGACTTCGGAGATTGGATTAGAAGCAGAGATACGAGGATTCAACATGAATGAGCTATACGTGGGCTCATGAGGGAATTCGATGGTACCGATCTGACTGGTTCTTTTGACTGGTTAATACCTCCTTCAAAGAGCCATATGATTAGATGGCTCGCTCTTGGATCTCAGAGTCATGAAGAGACCAATATTTCATTTGAAGGAGTGCCAGGAGAGGACTGTTTCTCGATGGCAAATTGTTTGGCAACAATGGGCTCTAAAATCGATTTTGGAGAAGGAGATTGGCTAATCGAAGGTTTAGGAGATGGACTGTATGTGCCTGATCATGTTCTGAATTGTGGAAATTCTGGAACCACGGCTAGCGTGGTCTCGGCGATGTCTGCTTGTTTGGAAGGTGATACCGTAATAGATGGAGATAGTTCACTTAGAAGGAGGACTTCTGTAGGACTCTGTGAGGCTCTATCTCAACTTGGTTGCGAGATAAGTAGTAATTCTATACCTAGGACAATATCGGGAAGGATTAGCTCTAAAGATGCATCTCTTGATTGGAGTGGAACAAGTCAGGGTTTGACTGCCATGGCCCTGGCATCTCCCAGCCTACCACATGAAATTACTCTCAAAATGAAGGGGTCACCTGTTAGCCAAGGATATTGGGAACTGACTAAGAAAATATGCTCAATGTCAGGGAAAGATATCGGCATCGATAGGGGCGAAATACGGCTAGGCCCATGGGAAGTTTGCACACCCTCATTCATTGAAGTATCCGCTGAGGAAAGCTTGATACCGATGGCTACTCTTTTCTCTAGAATTCATGGAGTTGAGATTAGAAAAAATAAGGTCGATGAGATTGTCGGATTGAAGAAAGCTATCGATATGTTAACTCGCGGTTCAGAGATTCTAGATTTAACGCATGCATCCGATATTATCACCCCCTCTGCCGCAATAATGGCAATTGGAACTGGTGGGAGAATCACAGGATGTGCTCATGCCAGGGGGAAGGAAAGTGATCGGATATCCAAGACAGTAGAGATGCTTGGTTCATTCGGAATAAAATCAATGGAAAGTAGTGATGGCATTATTGTCCCGGGAGGACAGAAACCATCCCGTCCTGACGACCCTGTACTGACTTATTCCGATCATAGAATGGCAATGACCGCGATGATAATAGCTTCGAAGACCGGTGGGTGTGTGGAAGGGGATGATTGTGTGAGTGCCACTGATCCCGGATTTACAAAACGCATCCAAAGCATCTGCGAGAGTGCTTGACTCCCGGGGGCCCGATAGTGGAATCAAAAACCGAGGAGTTTAGGACGCACCTCCTACTATTGTTGGCGGCCATCATTTGGGGCTCTACTTGGGCCGCTGGCAGATTTCTTAGTTACGGTACCGATGACAGTAATTCCGCTACCCTCGAGCCAGCTACTTCAGCATGGCTAAGATATGCATTTGCAGTTGTGGTGTTCTTCATCTGGTATTTAGCGAATAGGCCCAGAGGGGGCTTCAGATTCATCCCTCCGGACGTAGAATCATGGAGATTATCGATTTGGCTAGGTATTTTCGGGACTATGTGTTATCAATTATTTTTCATGCATGGAATGTCTTGGACGGCGGCGGGAGATGCTTCCCTGATAGTTTCTCTAAATCCTGTTTTTACTGTTCTCTTGGCAGCTCCCATGCTACATCAGAAAATTACTGGTAGAATGTCCCTAGGTCTTCTCACTGGGATTACTGGGGTTGTTGTTGTTATCGGATGGAGTCCAAACTCAGATATCCCGTTTAATCACCGATTAATAGGAGATTTGATGATTCTGATGGCAGCTTTATCCTGGGCCACGACTACTAATTTAACCAAGATTTTGCTATCACAAAAAAGTGATGTTTCTCCTCTTGAGATAGTAGTCTGGTACTCATTCATTGGGTGGATTCTACTAACTCCTTGGATGGTTTTCGAAATCTGGTCTTTCGGAATACCCGCCCCCAGCTCTGCCGAATGGGCAACTGTTGCATATCTTGGAATAATTTCAACTGTTCTTGCTTACGTATTATTTGCGAGAGGAATAGAGGTAATTGGACCAACGGCCGCTTCTTCCTATGTTTTCCTCGTTCCTGTTTTTGGAGTAATAGGGGGTTGGGCATTATTAGATGAGAAGATTGGCGCATCCATGATAGTTGGATTCATTCTAATTGTTGTAGGAGTTAGAGAGGTCCAGAAACAGAGTGAACGTGTTTCGAATGGTTGAGAAGCTCTCGCTACTTTGTCCTCACGATTAAATATGGGGGGTTGGTCGCCCGCCAGAGAGGTGAGTATGTGGCACGCAAACCAGCGAAGATGTACCGTCAAGTAAAGGGGCAGTCATTTACTCGCAGAGAGTACACCGGAGGAGTGCCAAACAATCGTATTCTCAGGTACTTCATGGGGAATAGGAAGGCTGCTGAGGCAGGAGATTTTCCAATAGTTGTTGAGCTTACATCAGATAATGCGTGTCAAATCAGAGATAGTGCTCTTGAGTCGGCTAGACAGGTAGCTAATGCTACAATAAGAAATTCAGCTGGTGTCGATGGATATGCCCTCAGGATTCATGTTTACCCGCATCAAATTCTACGAGAAAATAAGCAGGCCACTGGTGCAGGTGCTGATCGTGTTTCCCAGGGAATGAGGCAGGCGTTCGGGAAGAATGTAGGAACTGCAGCGAGAGTATTGAGGGGACAGACTATTGTGTCCATCCATTTGAATCCAGAAAATTATGATGCGGCTAGGGATGCCCTTCGTAAAGCGAGCTGTAAGTTCCCCACTCCTTGTTCCCAGAGAGTTGTCAGGGGAGCCGAGCACTTGAAGGGCAAAGTCTGAGGTTGGTGGGCAATGGAGCCCGGCGACCCCCTTACTGTACTTCAGGATTCACTGAGGGGCGCTCCAATAATTTGGAAAGGAGAATATCCCTACTTCATACATCCAATTTCAGATGGGATACCGAGGATGGATGCTAATGTTCTTCGTGCCACAAGAGACCTAATCATCTCGATGGTCGATTGGTCGGAAATAGACCTCATAGTCAGTGTTGAGGCCATGGGATTACCATTATTGGCTGCAGTTGGTGAGGCCTCAGGAAAACCTACTGTTGTCATTAGAAAGAGGTCTTATGGAATGAAAGGGGAAGTGGAAGTTAATGTTTCCACGGGATATTCAGAATCCACCACATATATCAACGATATCAAACCTGGAGAAAGGATACTAATTGTAGATGATGTAATTTCTACTGGAGGCACATTGGAGCCCATCCTTGAAGCGATAGAGGGAATTGGTGCGAAGCTACAAGACATCATTATTGCTATCGAAAAGGGAAATGGCCGTGAGAGGCTTTCAATAGAGAGGCCCGAGTGGCCCATTAGAACTCTGGCTAGAATTGACATAGTAGATGGAAGAGTCGAGATACTTGAGTGATTACCTATGGACCTTGACAGACATGATTTTCAACTTGACGATTTAGTTGAAAGAATAAAATCAAATGATCACAAATTAATTGCTTTACAGGTTCCCGAGGGCTTGAAAATGCAGGCTCTAGAAATGATGGATACAATAGAAACTGAAACATCGGCCAGAGTTATTCTTTCGGCGGACCCCTGTTATGGAGCGTGTGACTTAGTTCATGATAAGATGCAAAATTTTGGTATTGACTTGGTAGCTCACATGGGGCATTCACAGATGAATATTGATTCTGGCATGCCAACACAATTCATTCCAGTCACCTATGATGGAAACCCTGAGATTGCGCCAGTCATGCCATATCTTACTGCCCATCGTGAAATAGCCATCAGCAGGATGAATGATGACTCCGGTCCGGTCTTATCTGAGTTAGAAGCGCTTGATCGATTTGAGGACATGGTTGGAAGAGTGGCTCCCCTCACAGATACGAAACTTGGACTTGTGGGGAGTATTCAGCACCTACACCTTTTACCTACGTTCAAGAAGCACTTTGAGGACGCGGGATTTGATGTTACGATTCCAGTCGGAGGAGCTAGACTATCATTTCCCGGGCAGGTCCTTGGATGCAACTATTCTGGCGACGATCCTACGGTCGGACACTACATTTTCCTAGGCAGTGGTGATTTTCACCCAATAGGCCTAGTCTTACATACTGGAAAACCACTAGCCATGCTGGACCCTTACACGGGTGAGGCAAGAGAAATGGGTAGAGAAAGGATTGAGAGAATACTAAGGCAACGTTCAGGGTTAATTATGTCTTCAATGGACAAGGACAGGTTCGGCATCATAATAGGATCTAAACCTGGACAAATGAGGAGAAACCTTGCCCTGAGGATGAAAAGGAAGTTAGAAAAACATGGAAAGAAAGGATTTCTACTTGCAATAGAACACGTTGGGCCCGAATTGATAGACTTCTATCCTGTTGATGTGTTTGTAAATACCGCATGTCCAAGAATAGCAATAGATGATGCAGTTAAGTACGGTAAGCCAATGATTACTCCCTATGAGCTAGAAGTTTGTTTGGGTGAGAAAAAGTGGGAAAATGGGTATAAATTTGACCAAATACACTGATTTGGAAAATTATCCGTAGACATAATTCGTACTTGATTGTCATCCTGTCCCGAATATGTCTAATAACGATGTTAACACGAGGAGACTGATGGCCGACTACCTAGACAATATCGGAGCTGGCAAGATACTTGTCGACAGAGGGCCACTTTCATTCGATTGGACTCCCCCAAATCTTGTTGGAAGAGACAGGGAACTAGGGCTTTTGGCCTCGATGTTCATGGGAATAGGGAGCGATGGAGTGAGTGGTCGCGCGGTGGTTATTGGGCATGTTGGAACAGGAAAAACCGTGCTAACTAGAAGATTTGGAGAGGATTTAATCAGAGAGTTGGATGGAGTTAGAAAGATGACTCTATCTCATGTTAATTGTCGTAATCATCCCTCTACGAATCAGGTCTTACAACAGATTGCACTATCTTTGGACTCCCGACATCCTGAGAGAGGTTTTAGCTCTGGAGAAATTATTCAGTCCATAAGAAGGAATATTCGGTCCAGGGGACTCCATATGATATTGGTATTGGACGAGGTTGATGTCCTCATCAGGAGAGATAATAGCGATTTGATCTACAAACTACTACGAATCGATGAAGGACAGGGCGGGCAAGGAACTATCTCCCTGGTTCTAGTTAGTCAGGACCTTACACTGATGGGCATGATGGAGCCAGCGATAATCTCGAGGTTAGGGGAGAGTAACGTACTGAAGCTGGAGCCATATGATTATGAGGGCCTGATTGGAATTTCCAAACAGAGATATGAGGCATCTTGTAGATCCGGTTCAGTGAGCGATGATATTCTCGAGAAAATAGGGAGATTTGCTGAGGGCACTGGCGATGCTAGGCTAGCTATCGAGCTTCTTGAGGCCGCAGTAAGGAGGGCGGAGATGGATGGAAGGGGAGAGGTAACGTTGGATGATGTAATGCCGAGCACGATAAGGCCTGCTTCTGTAGAGCCAAGCCAAGTTGACTCCCTTAGTGCTCATCAGAAGCTTGTACTTCTTGGGATTTGCAGAAGATTACGTAAGGAAGAGGAGATATCAAGTGGAGATGCTAGGAAGTTGTATGAAGTGATCTGTGAGGAATTTGGAGTAAAGCCACGGAGTTATACGACATTCTGGAAACATCTCAAAGCACTAGAAAAGGAAGGTTTGTTGGAAGCCCGATCAACTAATACTTCAGTCGGCAGGGGCAGAACTACATACATTACAATGACCAATACAGCGCCCGCAACAATAGGAAGTAGAATTGAGGAAGAGTTCACGAAGCGGTGAAGGGGGTTTGCCATTACTTCCGAACCGCTCTTATAGGGGCCTCATGTCGGATTGCCGTCCAAGGTGTAAATATGGCAGGCGAACAGTCATTCAAGGCAGTCGTTAACGATACGAATCCAAAATATGGAGGGCGTGCCTTCTCGGTTGAAATAACAGGTTCAAATTACAATCATTTCTTAGGAAAGAAGATAGGCGATTCGGTAGATGGGATGTTTATCGGGGAAGGTGACCAATCACTAACTGGATACCGCCTGGAAATCACAGGAGGATCCGATCTAACAGGAAGGCCTATGCGCCCGGATCTTGATGGCAGTGGAGTAAAATCAGTACTAATCACCGCTGGGATAGGTTACAAGGGAGATAAGAAGGTCAACAAGAAGGGCAAGACCTACCGCTACAAGTATGACGGGCTAAGAAGGAGGAGGAACCTTCGTGGTAACGTAATAGGGCAGGAAACTAGACAGATTAACCTGAAGATAGTTGAGGCTGGGAAAAGGCCACTTGGCGTCATATTTGGCATTGAAGAAGAAGTTCCTGCGGATCAGTCCTCTGATGAAGAGGAGTGAATAGTAGGAGATGGTCTAGCTGGCGAGTGATCTACCTAGTCAGCCGGAAGTTAACATTGGAATGGTCGGGCACGTAGACCATGGAAAGACTACTCTCACACAAGCTCTTTCTGGTACTTGGACAGATACTCATTCCGAAGAGAGGAAGCGTGGCATCAGCATAAAACTTGGATATGCAGATACTGCATTTTACAAGAATAAGGAAGGAGAATACTATGCCAGAGGAAAAAATCCAGATGGAGGAGCAGACTCTGAAGATGAGCTTCTAAGAGTTATTTCATTTGTGGATGCGCCGGGACACGAGACCCTGATGGCGGTCATGATCTCAGGTGCCGCTATAATGGATGGTGCTTTACTATTGGTGGCCGCTAATGAGAAATGTCCACAAGCGCAAACGAGAGAGCATTTGGCCGCATTACAGATTGCAGGTATACAAAACATAGTCGTAGTACAGAACAAGGTCGATCTCGTTAGTAAAGAGCGTGCAATCGAGTCTTACCAAGAAATACTGTCCTTCATTGAAGGCACAATAGCAGAGGGATCTCCGATAGTTCCTGTTTCAGCGCATCATGATGTTAATCTTGACATGTTGATTCAGGCAATAGAGGATACGATTCCCAGTCCTTCCCTAGACTCCACGGACAAGGGTCTGATGTATGTAGCACGTTCTTTCGATGTCAATAGGCCCGGTTCGAGACCGAATAAACTGAGAGGGGGGATAATAGGGGGGAGTATTGTCGAAGGATCTTTTAGTGTTGGAGACTCTATATTAATCGCTCCCGGAAGAAGGATTTCAGAGGGAAATAAAACTAGATGGGAGCCTTTGAAGACCACTATAGAAAATATCCAAGCTGGTGGACTAGATCTTGAATCAGCCCATGCTGGTGGACTTTGTGGAATTGCTACCCCTATGGACCCGATGTCAACGAAGGCAGATGATCTCTCAGGACAAGTGATGGCAAAGGAAGGGGAGCTACCTCCTGTCTGGGAATCTTTGGATCTTAAATTGGAGCTTTTAGATAAGATGGTCTCAGGAGGAGAAGGCGAAGAAGGAATGGTGAAGCCACTACAAACAAATGAGATGCTGATGGTAAACTCTGCTACGGCCACCAGTGTTGGAACTGTATCGTCCTCCAAGAAGGGAGAGGCTAAGCTCGCACTGAGATTGCCAATATGTGCGAAGAAAGGAAGCAGGATCACATTATCTAGAAGGGTGGGCGCCCGATGGAGACTGATAGGCCATGGAACTATCAAAGGGTGATTAATTGGCGGGAGTTCTCGTCGATACTTGTGGCTGGATTGCATTGGTCAAGGCTGGACTAAACCTAGATTCTGCAATGTCCAATGTCATTGGAAAGCCGGATCTGATAGTAATTGATAGTGTCTGGAAAGAGCTGAATGACCTATCTAGGGGCAAGAGAGGGCTTCTCCTTGGACTCTTGAAGAGTCGCTCAGATATGATGGATGATCCTCCCGGGGAGAAGCATACCGATATGATGCTAATACACCTTTCAAAAATGAATAACTGGCCGGTACTCACAGTCGATACTAGATTGAAGGAAAAACTATCTGAGTCTGGTTGCTCCTATATCGAAGTTGTATCAGATAGAATGCTACGCCTTGTTGATTAAGGCAGAGTGAACAGAACATCATCGCCATGCCCATCCATTAAGCCGATTCTTACTGCCGCATCAATCCATGCGTGAGAGTAGTTTATTGCTCCGAATGCTCGGATTAAGTCCCCTTTCTCAAGGAAGTATTTTGCATCTGAGAAGTAGTCATCACACATCCTCATCATAGAGTCCAATCTTTCCAAGTCCGCCTTGCTAAGCTTATTTGGTGTGGCCTTCTTCCTTGCTTGAAGAGTGATTGAGATATATTTCTTCACTCTTTCTTCGGTAATTAATACGTTTTCATCCATATTATGCCTCCACTAGTTTCTGTGCCGCTTCTGTGATTTTGAATAGTCTCTTTCTTCCTTGCTTCCTGACAGAAAGGTATCCGGACTTGTAAAGGCCATTGTATATCTGAGAAAGGCGAGGCCTTCCTACCTCAAGTCTGGCCTGGAGTTCTGCATCCGAGGGAGAAATCTCTCTCTTGGAAGCCATTGATATCACTAGCATTTCAGCTTCATTGAGGTATGTAATCCTCTCTTCATCAAGAGGATTGTCTGGCTCCCATGAAGTAGTTGGACGGAAGTTTTTCCTAGGAGATTTTTCAGTTTTATTTTCAATAGTATCAATTGGTTGAACGGGAGCGTCTTCAATACCAAATGGAGTATCAATAATCTCAGTTTCAGGATTTTCGAAAACAGGCAAGGAAGAGGCCATTGAAGGTTCCACTGACCAGTGTGCTGAATCAGTAGAAATGACACTAGAGGTTTCTTTTTCTGGGAGTTGCGGATCTTCGACTTCCCACTCTGGCTCTATATTACTAATGTTAGGAATATTGTTTTCCGGTTGATTGCTTTCAATGTCTATCTGGCGCCCCTCCCAGAGATGTGAAATTTCAGATACTGATTCTATGATTGGGGTATCTTCTTCTTCATTGGGCTGTTGGCTCTGAGCTAATTTTGATCTCTGGGCGAGACCATTGAATCCACTTCCTGAATTAAACATTGGAGGCTCTGTACCCGGTTGCATGTAGACAAAATCGTCCAATGTACCTTGCTCAGTATTACTTTCTACAGTTATTTCTTCTACATCATTATCTGAGTCATCTTCCCATAAGTCGTCCGGTTCTTCGGAGAAATCCTCCCTATTTACTTGGCTTTCACCTGTTTCTGTTTGGAAATTTATGTGGTATTCTTCAAGATCATCACTAGGAAGGATATCTCCTTGATCTTCGATGTATTTAGTGACTTCTTGGATTGATTCGTCACTATCGGAATTAGTCGATTGAAATCTGAAATCTCGGTTTTCGGAAGGATCTTCTACGAATAATTGGCTATCTTCTTCAGCGATATGGCCCTGAGATTCATCCGAGAATAAAAATTGCTTTTTCGCATCTTCTTCATTTCCATAACTGGGTTCATGAGTAATTTTCCAACGCATTAGTCTCTCTAGTGACCCGTGTGCACCGACATCCCTTCTCTCATCGATGAGATCCCTCAGAAGTCGAATGACATCTCTAGGGTTTCCAGAAGTAGATTCATGAATCCTTGATAGCAAAATATCATCAATAATCCATTTCTCTCTAGCCTTTCTAGATACGAGTCGGTTAGATAACTCTTGGATTTGCTCTTTAGATAGATGTGTCGTATATTCTGGCCTGTCATAAAGCTCAAGAGTCTCTTCATCAATAGAAGATAGTTGAGAGGGCGTCAGTACTATGATGACTAGTGCCCTCAGTCTTTGAAGAATGGGAGATATTGAATTCAATAACATAGAGATTTCTATATTTGACGGATAGTCAAGAGATATCACAGGGAGAGATCCAGAACTCTCCTCTAGATTGGAGACTAAGTCATCTATCATTTTCTGATTTGAACCCGATGAACTAAACCCACAGAAGTGAATTGCTAACTCATGAATTATTGCATTCACGGGATCATTTGTAGGCCAATATTGGCCAATGAAACTTCTTCTCGTCTGTGAAGCTAAAGTTCTCACAACAGATGAACGGCCCGAACCCCTCTCTCCAACAAGTAGCAACATCCTTGGGGATTGTGAAATAATATGCTCTCTCCAAGAAGCGATTAGTCTATCCCTTCCGACCAGGTACTCAGCCCTGCCACTCTCGATTGGCCTCAGATCGAAGGGGTTGCCCCTCAACAAGGGCAATCCAAGATTCTCGGATACATCGCCTGCCACGATGTTGGTGAATAGTCAAGAGTACATAACATTAACGTTTACTAACAGATAGGAAAGTTATTATTAACGTATATTTACGTATTTTTAGATACTAAATTTTCAATAGTTTAGATTAGTGAGTCGAATATTTATTACTTATATTAACGTGTTACTAACGCTTTAATTATGCGTTAACAAAGCGTTAATGGTCAAATTAACGCTTTATTTCAATGAAAATATGATAGCTGGATCGGATGATTTGGTCGGCTAAGTGATATTATGTGAGATATTCAAGCGAAATGTACAGAAGGGTGTTTTCGCCGACAAGGTACGATAACATGCCAGTGGATAGCAGTCGATTGAAAGGATTCTACAAACTATCTGTCTCAGAGAGGAGGAGCTTGCTCTCAGAGATTGCAGGACTTGAGGACGATATGATAGAGGCCTGGGCCTCTAATGGGGAGCTTTCAGAAGAAGTTGCAGATAGGATGATAGAGAATGTAATTGGCACATACTCGTTACCGATTGGAGTGGCTACAAACTTCATTATTGATGGCGAGCATTATCTGATACCATTCGTTGTGGAAGAAGCGAGTGTGGTAGCGGCTGCTTCCAACATGGCTAAGAGATGCCATTCCAATGGGGGTTTTGTTTCAGATAATGATGCTCCCGTAATGATAGGTCAAATTCAGGTTGTTGGATGTGAGAATCCAGACTTGGCAAAAGATGCCATACTCTCATCCAAGAACGAGTTGATTGATGCTTGTAACGAAGTTGATCCGATCCTTGTAAAATTTGGGGGAGGGTGCAGGGACGTAGAAGTTCGAGTAATAGAGACGGAATCTGGGCCGATGGTTATTGTGCATATTCTAGTTGATTGTAGGGATGCGATGGGAGCCAATGCGGTCAATACCATGGCAGAGACAATAGCTCAAAGAATTGAGGAGTTGAGTTCTGGAACTGTAATACTCCGTATAATCAGTAATCTAGCAGTACATAGACTAGCCAAGGTAAGTGCAATATTCACTCCCGAAGAGATGTCAGATGATGGCAAAGATTCGGAGAATGGCTCCAATGTTATTGATGGAGTGATTCAGGCGTATCACTTTGCCGCCGCCGACCCATTTAGGGCAACCACTCACAATAAGGGAATTATGAATGCAATTTCACCTATTGCTATAGCGTGCGGACAGGACTGGAGAGCCATAGAATCAGGAGCTCACTCGTATGCCTCCTTTGGAAGAGAATATTCCTCAATGACTCACTGGGAAAAAGACTCCGATGGCAATCTAGTTGGTTCGATTGAGATTCCAATGGCTGTGGGATTGGTAGGAGGTGCCGTTAGAATCCATCCTGGCGCACAAGCAAATGTTGCATTATTGGGACTGCGTACCGCTAATGATCTGGCCAAGGTAATGGCGGCAGCGGGACTGGCACAGAACCTTGGTGCTTTGAGGGCACTCGCCACTGTTGGAATACAGGCTGGCCATATGAAATTACATCTGATGAATATGGTAGCTGCCGCGGGTGCGAAAGATCACGAGGTCGAGAAGGTTGCCACCATGGTTAGAGAAAGTGGTGAAAGGATTACAATGGCGGCCGTAGAAAATGCTCTTTCTTCTCTCAGAGAGCAGTGATCACAGTCTACGATGAGGTTGGTTACGCGGGATATACTTGGGCCTGTAAATCGGAGTCCCTCTGCCTTCTCTAGCATTCCTCTCATCTAGTATCTGGGCACATATCCCAGCAACTCTAGCCCAACCAAAGAAAGTGGTGTAATAGTCAGGCTTTCTGAAACCCACTGAATGAAGCAGTGTACCGCTTCCAAGATCTACATTGGGATATGGATTACTTATTTTTGGAATCCTCTCCTTAAGGATATCAGGAGTTATTTTTCTTAGTACCTTTACGGTCTTGTAAAGATCTTCATCGGGACAGATTTCCTCTCCTAGCCCTATCAGAAGTCTAGCTCTTGGATCTTCGGCCCTTAGAACGCCATGCCCAAAACCGTATATTGGCCTCCTAGCATCAATTTCTGCATTAACAAATGATGAAACCTCGTTCTCGTCAGATGTTCCAATTCTCTGAATAAACTCCAATACTGCTTGATTCGCTCTTCCATGAAGGGGTCCGGAAAGAGCGTTCATAGCGCTAGAAAGAGCAGAATAGATAGATGCTCTTCCTGATGCTACGGCTTTACCGGTGAATGTGGAAAGATTGCCCCCTCCATGATCCATATGGAGGATGAAAAAGAATCTCAGAACACGATTCATTCTATCTGCCTCTTCGCCCTCTATTCCTAGCATATGGACAAAATTCTCCACCAGTCCTAGCTCTGGTTTACGAGGCCTGAGTTGTTCCTTCTTACCTCCCCTAAGCAGGAAAACTCGGGCCATTAATTCAGGCATTCTAGCGATTAGATTCATTGAATCTGACCGGATGTCTCCTGTGGCTTCAGCAGTCCCGAGTGCCATTATCCCTATTGCTAGCCAATCCATTGGATGTCCACTTCCGGGAGTTAGTGATTCTAGCACCCTCAATGCCCCGGTTGGAAGTGATTCGCCCCTAAGGGCAAGTTCTGCCCTGAACTTCTCCGATTGCTCTGGAGATGGTAGCTCTTTGAAAAGCATGAGATAAATGACATCCTCTTCTTCGAGATTTACTAGATCTTCTACTGGGTAGCCAACATAGTGAACTCCCTCTATTGGATCGACATATGAAGTCTGACAGGTGCCAACAGGGATACCCCTAAGGCCAGTATCTAGATTAGACTCAAGGACATTGAATAGAGTCTCTTCGCCTTCCATGCACACACCTAGGCCATTGGGATTAGTGAAGGAGTCATAATCCCTCCGCATATATTTGCTTCTCTGAATCTTAATTAGGGGGTCAGATATTTTCCTAGTGAGCTATTTTGATTGGGAAACACCCCAATGGTGATAATTGGGAGTTGTTGGCGGAGGGCCGTGGAAGGGTGGCAAAATGTGGTTGAATCCATGGATTCTGAGCATAGGCATATGCTAAGAGGGGGTTCTGTAAGCAATTTCTTCCTAAGAGATTCTCTGACTCTATGCCATCCCATCTTTGTCGGAGGGCTCTACGGCCTTATGATTTCAATTGCGCTTCTACCTCCAATGACGTATGGTGGTCTTTCTATGGGCGAAGGGTATTCTCAAATTGGGAGAGATTGGCTCTTCCGGATGCTTGTAATTGTCTCAATAACTTCAATATTAGGTGCTTTCTCAATTCTAGTTTCAACGATTGTAAAGAGGCCCCCTGCAAGGCTTCTTTATCTTAGGAAGGTTCTTTTTGCTCTTCCATTCATTGGACTAACTATACTATCGGCCTCAATTATTGATAATCAGTATGAGATTATTCTAGATAGATTGGGTTGGTTCGCATATATTCTTCCAGGGCCACTTTGGATTCATCTATCGTATGCCCCCAGATGGAGAATTATTGATAGGATAGACAGAGGAATCGAGCCATTCGAAGGAATGAAAATGACTGTATATGGAGATAACAAGACATTGAATCCAGAATCTGACTTTGATTTACAAGAAGTAATAGATATCATCTGATTTTCTTAGTAGTGGAAATCTCCCTCTAATCTGGCGATAGATTCCCTTATTTTGGGAGGTATATTATGAGGCATCCCAGAAGTATAATCCAATAGAACACAAACTACACTTCCTGTGGCCGCGGATTTTCCTTTATTGCTTAGACTTTCTATTTTATATTTCATATCGAATGATGAGTTTCCAATTCTAGAAACCGAAGTACTTACTGTAACCACGTCTGGGAATACTATTGGTAATTCGTAGTCTATTTCTATCCTGGCAAGAATTGGTCCGATATTCGAATCTTCATAGAGATTCATCATTCCAATCTCTGAGAAATAGATCATTCTAACGGTCTCCATCCATTTTGCAAAAACTGAATGATTGACATGTCCGAGAGCATCCAGATCCCCCCAGTTTACTTTTATTTCCGTAGAAATAGGCCAAATATTACTTTCATTTTCAATGCGATCCACAGACATCATACACTCTCCTAAATCAATCTTAATTTCTTACCACATCTTTCGAACTCTGATAGGACTATGTCCAAATCTTCACGAGTGAGTCCTGATGACATTTGAGTCCTGACTCTCGCTTTATCCCTCGAGACCATTGGGAATACTATGGCCCCTACAAGTATCCCACTCTCGCCAAGCATACTAGAGAGTTCTTTAGCGACTTTGCTTTCACCACACATCACTGGAATTATCGGAGTCTCCGAACGACCCGTATCAAATCCCATCGATTGTAATTGTATTCTGAAATAATTGGTATTTTCCCATAGTTTCCTTACATGCTGAGGTTCCTCCATCAAAACTTCAACAGCGGCCTTCTGGGCGGCGGCTACTCCAGGTGGTTGGCTTCCAGAAAGAAGCCACGATCTACTATGGTTAAGCGCATAACTTCTCACCAGATCGGAACCCGCCAATATTCCTCCTTGAACTCCCATAGCCTTAGAATACGAGCCAATTTCAAAGTCGACACGCCCTTGGAGTCCGAAATGTGCGACTATCCCTTTGCCGTCTCCGAGTACTCCCTCGCCATGACAATCATCAACCATTATCATAGCACCATATTCCTCAGCTATTTCTGTAATTTCATCTAGTGGAGCTATGTCTCCATCCATGCTGAAAACACCATCAGTAATGATTAGCTTCCTCTCTGCATTCTTATTATCTTTGAGAGTTCTTTCCAGGGCCTCAACATCATTGTGAGGATATACTGCTCTGCTTGCCTTGGTCAGCCTTACTCCATCAATTATGGAGCCATGATTCAGTTCATCAGAGATGATAATATCTTCTTTGCCTCTGACGAGAGACGGTATCAGGCCCACATTTGCTGTATATCCAGCTGAGTAAATTAGAGATGATTCGACTTCCTTGAATTCTGCAGCCTTTTTCTCGGCTTCTATGTGGATATCAAGAGTTCCGGCTATTGCCCTGACAGAACCTGATCCGGCCCCGTATTTTCTCGTAGCCTCAATAGCCGCCTCGACTACTCTTGGATGAGTTGTTAGATTGAGATAATTATTTGCCGATAGCATGATCATATCTTTTCCCTCTACCCTACAATGAGAAGTACTCGCAGATTCTAATACAGGAGGATTCCAATCCAAATCCTGTTTTTTCAATTGATTTAGTCTCTCTGACATCCAAGACATGTCGGCCGCCATGTCACTCCATTAAGCAGGAGGTACATTGCTCCATCGGAGCGAGTTATTCATTTCCCATAGGCCTATCCGGTTGTATGGAGGGGAGTTCAGTGGAGGTGACTTTGCTTGGAATCGCACAGGATGGAGGGTTTCCCCAAGTAGGGTGTTTGAAGGGTTGTTGCGAAGAGGCTAGGCGCTCACCCAAGCTCTCTAAAATGCCAGTTTCGTTGGGATTACAAGGACTAGATGGATCATGTCACATAATTGAGGCGAGCAGGATGATGGCAGGACAATTTGACTTATGGAATTCCGTTGGTACTCCAGATTGGCCCCCCTCTAGTGTTTCATTGACGCATGCTCATCTTGGACACACGGATGGATTGGGATTGTTTGGACGTGAAGTAATGGGGTCCTCGGGAATAATTCTTCACTGTAGCTCCTCCATGGGGGAACTTCTAGATTCAACACCTTCGTGGTCAATAATGATTGAACAAGGAGTGATTATTCCAAACTATTGGAGCCCGATGGAGCCCTTTGAACCGACTCCGGGTTGTGGATTTACGTTAACAGCAATTCCAGTTCCCCATAGATCTGAACTATCGGACAATCATGCTTTGATAATCAGAGGCGATAAAAAAAGTCTACTTTTCATGCCAGATCAGGATTCATGGCGAGAAACTCTGGGAGAAGAGTTGGAAATTCTGGATTGGCTTGAGGATCTGGAGGTAGACATAGCATTGATAGATGGGACATTCTGGAATTATGATGAGATATCAAGCAGAGATGTTAGTGAAATTCCTCATCCCACTGTAACGGAAACCTTAGGATTACTAGGAAATAGAAAACAAGGAGATCCCGAAATTTCATTCATTCATTTCAACCATACAAATCCTCTATTGAGGGAAGAGAGTGATGAGTTTAGGTATTTATCAGAGATGGGATGGGGTATTTCCAAGCAAGGCACAGTGTATCATCTGTGAACTGAAGCTGAACCTTATGAGGGAGATGTATTAGGAAGTGATGTGTTACTACACGGTGCGGTGTCAAGTGGCCTTGGAAGGGCTCATGTTTTCATGGCTCAACCACATTACCAAGAGCAATTCAAAGAAGTACTAGGTTCCAGTGCTTGGCCTGGCACATTGAATGTGGATCTTGAAAGCGAGAGCTTGGACCCATACAGGAAATTGAGAGTTGCTTCGGGACTGGACGAAGGAAACGATGTTGTCGGGCTTGAGCCAATTAGAATTCAAGGCTTTGAGAGAGATGGTAGATCGTTTGGGGGGGCCACGGCTTTTCATGCTAGCATCTCTATCGATTCTGAAACATGGTCAAAATGTGCCTTGCTTATCCCTGACTTAACTAGGCATACCAAAACTGCTGAAATTATCTCTAACTCATTCCTCAGAGAGAGCCTTCCCTGTAATGATGGTGAAGAAGTTTGGATTAGGATAGACCGATTTCTCTAATCCATTCTGAATTAACCAATGTCGACATTTCCAAATTACACAATCCCATCCAATTCTTATGCCCCCTGAGTGAAGACGGTGGCTTTGAGAATATTCTAGTATCGGGGACAGATCCCATTCCAATTCCATCCAGTGCCGAATGATTTATTTCCCAAAGAATCAAACCCCTAGGGCTCCCCATTCCCATATCAACTGGAATATTTGGATTTTCAATAGATTTAGCTAGGAAGTCTAGATCATATTCTCCCGATACGACCCCTGTGATGGCGGAGGCCATTCTTCTGACTTGATTCCACAGAAATGATTTGGCAACCACGCAAATTCCTATGGGTCTGTTTTCACTATCTAGCCAGGGGTCACAACTAATTACAGTCCTAGTTGGCTCTTTTCCTTCTTCAAGCCTACAGAGATTGGTGAAGTCATGAGTCCCTACAAAAATCTGACATGCATTGGTTAGGATATCGATATCAACATCTTCGGGCCACGTTTTGATAACTTCGCATCTATAGTAGTACTTCCTTGAAATTACTGGACGTGTCGGAGTAGTTGAAGGAACTTTTTTTGCGGCCCAGACTACCAAATCATCGGGGAGGCGGTCGTTCAGAGCCCTGATTACTCTCGATCCATTAACAGATGAGATTACTGACTCAGGTAGATCTATGGTGGCCAGGTTCATCCTCACGCTGACCCCTGCATCCGTCCTACTGGAGAGTCGTAGACATCCCTCCCTCCACCATCCTATCTCTTTCAGTGACTCCTTCAGAGTACCTTGGACGGTTCTTACATCAGGTTGGATTTGGGAGCCGTGAAATAGACTTCCATGATACCCGATGGCGACTAGAAAACAGTCGCTGGTCAGTTGATCTTCCCCCCTATTCCTCTGGAACTAGGTACTCCATCGCCTCATCTACTGACGAAAAGCCGAGACCTAGCATTGCGAACTCCAAAGCAATTGGGATAAATTGCCGAGCATTCGGATTGCTCCTGTCATAATTTGTCTTCATATCTACCAATTCGATCAACGCCTTGGCGGCCTCATACAAGTGGAAAGAGACGTCAACGTCGTCTAACTCATCACCTAGGGACTTCAGCTTCCTGAATTCACGGACTGCCATTGGCATTCTGTCGAACTCGAGGAGGGCATTGGCATAGGAGGCGAGGTAGTCAGGGTTCTTCGGGTCCATGGATGACGCTTTTCTGAAATAGGCCGCTATCTGGCCCTCGTTAATCCTATCATTCCCTTTATCATCCAGATTTCCATTGGCCTGAATCTCAAAAAGAGCTGCTTCTGCCCAGCCATGGAAACCTGCTGGATCGTCAGGATTGGCGTTTGAAAATGCCTCGAAAATTTCCATCGCCCCCATGAAATCTCCTTTTGTGATTAGTTGGGCTGCTTGAGTTACTGTGTCTTCCATCGGTCTCCCTCGGACTTAATCGGCGGCCTTGCAGTTAAGAACGGTGCGGAAGACCGTTATGAATTGTCTATCAACTCGTTGATTAATGCGTAAACAGACATAGGTTCTTTGATACAGTAAAGACATTCACTTGGATCTTGAGAAGAGGGATTGTTTTTTCTCTGAATGAAAATCCAGCTTAATGGATTTAACAGACTTGATTGTTTAACCGAGTCATTGTCATCAGGCATATTTGATTGTATTCCGTCAGTAATCACATGTATATTTCCGAAACCAAATATTCTCCCGATGATTGAAGGCTCAACCTTTAGATTCTCAACCTTCTCGAATGGGATTCCAACCACACTAGAGTCGAAGTAAAGGAACTTTTTCCTAATATGGACCCTCTTGTCTGTGATGGCATATTGGAATGCATTACTGTAATGTGCAGTCATGGCCACAGCAGAGATGGAAGAAAGTGCACCTAGAATGAGATAATACCAATCTTTCCAAACTGGTATGTGCTCCCCAATAAAATGATCAAATCCATGATATCCGATGAAGATTAAAATTGAGTTTATGATTGTTGTAATGTACCATAATAAAGGAATTGACCCATTAATGAGTAACCACGATGTCGTCCATCCGCCTGATGTGGAAGTATTGAGATAGTGATTTATTTTGGCGACCAGTAGCATCATTATTGCAAACCCTAAAACGCCCGAAATATCTATGATTGCTTTAGCTAAACCAACTACCAAATTCAAATTAGCCTCTCCCTCGATAACAGTATCATATTTAGCGGCCCAGTAGAATACTAAATGGATTACAAATACTAATCCGGCTAGAGCATATTTGCCAGACATGGACATAAAGGCCGGACTGCCATGCCATATTGGGGCCTCTGAGTCGGAAATCTCTGGGAACCTTTCTCTTACTTCTTCAAGGTCCAATTTTGATCTGAAGCTGGAAATTATTTCACTCATAACGACACCTAATGAAGAACTCCCCATGCGTGTTCTGCATTTCCATGAATCCATTCATAGTCCTGCTCTGTCCTAATACCCTCAGAATCCTCAAATTTTATCGAAAGAACCTCCAATGGATATTCATTGTAGGTTAGGTGACTGACCCACGAAGCCCTAGTTGGTTGATCAAAAATCCATCTTGCTCTACTAACTGCCCTAACTCTGATAGTAGCGCTTGAGTCATCATTCCAGACTTTGACTCTAAATTCCGGGAGAATATTTCCCTTATCGTCCACTAATGCGTCTTCAGAGCTTTGCTTGCAAAGCTCAACAGTGCAGTTATCGAAATTTTGAGTCTTTCCAGTCTTTCTATCTTGGAAAACACCGGTGCCAATATTTGGAGACCGGAAGAAATCCCTCAACCTCCAAGGCTTGTCGTCTCTCGCCGACCACATAGGGGTGACGTGTGGCATAAACCAATCAAGATATGATCCATCATTGAAGTGTAACATCCCCCAAAACCATGGAAAGGAAGGTGCTTGAACAGAAACCTTCTGGAAATAGCCCGTTCCATCCATAACCTCACCATCAACAACTAACCTGCACTTTGTGGCCTGTAATCTGAGGATATCATATCCCATGCCCAAGAAGTACTCATTATTCTTGTAGGTTAATTCACTAGGAGGCCCCCACCAAGGAGTGAGTTCGGCTTCAAACTTACTAGGTGCGCCTCTGGTCACTGCCTTTTCATCGCTTGAGAGATTTATCCAGAATGACTTGTTGCCGGGCGCCATTCCTATTGACATATCTTGAGGAATCAATGGGATTACTGCTCCTGCTCCTTCTCCTTTACCCTCTCCTGGCCACAGAGGATGTGTGTCTGAAATACTGGCCATTCTACACTCTCTCATAACCAGAGGCTCAAACATCTTCTCCCCATCAAACCACCAAGCACAGACCATTCCGGGTATGACATGCCCCCCGTGCTCGTCTACAAACATCCTGCCTCCGGGCTTCCACCAGTGCCCACTCACCCTTATTGCAGGAGTTTCTTTTGTTGACCATAATATCATCAATTGCTTGGATCTACCGGGCCTTTCAGAATCTGGAATCAATATGAGTGCCCACCACCACCACCATGATAGTCGACGAATAGGGGGCATGACATCAAGCCTCCACAGGGATGAGAAGTCGCCCTTGAAATGAGTATTCTTTTGTGGCATGTTATCACATTATCTCTCTCTTGCTGAAAACTGCACTACCGATGCCTATCATGGAAACAGAGACTCCAATAAGCATGATTACCGAAGTGAGGATACCTAAATATGCATTACTAGAATTTAGCGTATGTACCGGAGGTGACCAAATCCATTCTAGTCCAGTCTGTAGACCAAAAGCTGATGACATCTGAGAAAATTGAAGAGTATCGGGCCAAGAAACCATAACTATTGAGTCGATTAGCTGCAGACCCCAATGAGATACAGAAAGTGTGGCGATCGAAGAGCTGGGAGAAATAAGAGTAGTGAATCCCATAGCAAATTCCCACACACCAATCACAATACATAGGTATACTCCGTACTTCGGCAAGAGTAGCCCTATTGTGTTGAACAGAGACCCATACGCCGCCAAAACAAGTATTGTGGCGATTGCGATTCCAAGCCAAACGGGAAGATCCCCTACTCTGATCAGGCTTTCCCCTGGTCCTATTACCGATGTGATTAATCCCATAACCAAAGACAAAACTAGAACAAAAACTGAGACGACCGCCAGATATCCTAGAACACGATAAAGTATGAACTCCCCCCTATGAATTGGCTTGGATAGTAGATAGTGTAATGTTCCCCTCTCAGTCTCGTCTCGGACTAATCCCAAAGAAAGGAAGAGAGGCAGGAATAGGCCTAGGAGTAGGACGAATGCTATCTTTCCTGTCGCTATTACAAAGGTCCTATGGCTGGCTTCTCCCGCATAATTTTCGTCGACTGGATCTTCATCCACGGAAGAATCGGCACTGATAGAAATGACCTCTCCAGTTTGTGAGTCAATAATCCAAATAACATCACATTGAATTCCATTTCCATTTGCATCTGGCCTATGCGGCTCTTCCCACCACATGAATTCCCCCGAGCCATCTAATTGAGTAAACCACTCCGTCCTAAGGCAGTCCCCATCATCATCCATTCCCTGGCTTCCTGAAGAACCGTCCCAATCGATATCGTCCTCATCTATGTACATCTCCTTGGGATCTTTCGGGACGACAAATATTCCAGTGACATAGCCATAGGTTAGGTAGTAATCCAGGGGGACCGTGATATTTCCTTCTGCATTGAACTTCCCATTAGTGGCATATGTTCCGTCTTCTAGTTGACATGCTGTCGCGAAATCGGGGATCCAATCTACAAATAATTCCCCGCGGGTGTCTGGACAATCTGTGACATCTTCCCAGTCGATGATATAGTCCCATTGCCCTCCCTTGTAATCGGCGTCTATCCAAGTAGCATCAAGTAGAGAGACTCCCTCCCATGTCTTATTTCCTGAAATTTCTCTATTTTCATCGTTCCAGTCTATTTCTCCCTCGTAGATGTATGTTCCTGACCCTGGGTACTCTTCTCCGTTCCAGTCACTAGTTCCATATTTTCTCTCCTGGCCGAGGGGATATCCATCTCTATCTTGATCTACACTGTCTCCATCGTTATCTATTGATTCGAATCCATCTCTTATTGAGTCGATATAGAAAGCAAGAAGTAGGACCATCAGGATTGTTCCCAATGCTAAAACTACCCAAGTAGATATTTTATGTCTGAGTTGCCTGATAGTTAACTCAATCACAGCGCCTGCCTTCCTATCCAGTCTGGTCCAAACCGTTTCTGAAAGATCTCTTCCCTGTACGTCCAATCATCCACCCCCTACAAGATACCCGAGTAGTGAGTCTAGGTTATCATCAGGGTTCTCAACTGCAGTGACCCTAATTCCAGATTCAATAATTGCGCTAGGAAGAATCTCATGAGCAGCAGACAGGTCTCCTGTCTGAATTTCCAGGAATCCATCCTCAGGAAACCTAACGCCGTATATCGGCTTTCTTGTGATTAGTTCCTTGGCCAAATCTCTAGGAGATTCCGTTTCAAGTAGAATTCTGTGAGGGTGTTTATCGAGAAGTCCCCTAATGGCATGTAGATTACCAAGAGCGAGTAGCCTGCCATTATGCAGAATCACAATCTGCTCTGTAATTCTCTCGATTTCCTCAAGGATATGACTGGAAACAATTACAGTTTTACCACGATTTCCTAGTTCTCTGATGACGCTCATAATGCTGGTTCTGGCGAGAGGGTCGCAACCATGTAAGGGCTCATCTAGAATTATCAGATCCGGATCGTGAACTAGTGCATGGGCAATTTTCACTCTCTGCCTCATGCCCTTACTATATTTGCCAACTTCTTTGTGGCGAACATCACTCAAGCCAACGAATTCCAAGACATGCTCGGCCCTTTCCCTAGCTTCGTCCCTAGTCATTCCATGCAGTCTTGCCATAGTCATAAGGAAATCCAATCCAGTCATCCACTCATACAATGGCTCAGTTTCGCTAACGTAACCTACTCTTCTGAAAGGAGACGTACTCTCCCACGGATCAGTGCCGAACAATCTCACTGATCCTTGGCTTGGCTTGAGTCTACCAAGAAGTAGTTTGAATAGTGTTGATTTACCTGCGCCATTGGGCCCTAAAACACCTGTGACTCCACCATCTATTGCTAGAGAAACATCATTGAGGCCTATCACTTCACCGTACCACTTAGAAGCAGATTCAATCATCACAGCTGGGGCCTTTGCAGTCATTCTCTAGTCACCTCCAGAGAACTAACCCTACTAGTGAGTAAAGCCAGTGATAAGGAATTGATTAGTAAAATTGAGACGATTGAAAAGGCGAGAGGATAGTCATAATTGGACTCTATTCCAACTAGCCACTGTCCTATGTGGGCCAGACCATCATAAGGGCTCAATAGATAGAGTATCGATGATTCGAAGGTAGACTCGATAAGGAAAGCGACCATCTTTGTCCCGTAGATAACTGCCAGAAATGCTACTGCGGCGAAGAATCTACTTTGACTGATACTGGAAAGTGCTAGGCCAATAGAAGTATAAGTTAGAACCAAAAGGATTCCTGCTAATAGCCCTCCCATGAAGATGGGGAAGGTATCAATCAGAAATGCCCAACCCTCTCCGTTCAGGACTATTGCACTGGTATAGTATACCATGTAAGAGAAAACTATCACAAAGCCCAGTACGACTGCGCTACTAAGATATTTCATAGCCGTGTAGTCAATCCTATTGACCGGTCTAGAGAAGTATATAGCACTCGTTCCGTTTCTACGATCATCTGAAATCATACCTCCAACAACAAGTGCGGTAAGTAGTGGCCACATGCAAAGATTACGCGGGAAGAATCCCAGTACTTGGCCCCACAAGTTATACCTGTTTATCCCCCACATTCTCGAAAGGATCTCCCCGAAACCTCCTTGCCCCCCCAATGATGCCAAAAATAGCATTGCTACTGGAGAAAGAGAGAATAGGAATACTATCAGGATAGTAAGTCTGACAATAGGATGATAGTACCTGTGTCCCTTGCTTGAAAATAAACCGTAAACGTGGTGTCGGAAAATCGCATAGTTCCTGACCCACCTCGGTCCTAAAGAGCCCCTCCATGGACGATATGTCTGTTCGTATATTGAGCCTTTAACTTCGGCTTTCTTTGCTACTGAAGCCTTTGCCTCATCATCTCCGTCTCCAGATCCAAATGCCGATTCCATCCTGGTCGTACCACCAGAGATATCGAGTTCAGGAGTCATAGCCCTTCCCCTGTATGGCCGGAAGTCATCAATTCTCCTGTTTCCCTCACTTCTTCACCTAGCTTATCCATTATCAGAAGGAAAATATCCTCTAAATCTGGCTCATATTCTGTCATCTTCCTAACTTGAACTCCTGCTTTGGCTGCTGATGACAGAATCTCAGTGTATGTGTCATCATCGACCTTAGTGACCCTCATATTTCTCCCCATCCTCCTGACAGAAAGTCCTCTTGAGGATAGTTCACTTTCCATCTGAGAAGCCCCTCCCCAGACTGATATTTCTATTTCCTTCTCCACTTGTTTAACCATGTCGTCTATACTCCTGTGGACGACTATCTTGCCTTTGTGGATCATCACAATCCTATCACATACGGTTTCTACATCGTCCATTACATGACTACTCATCAGTACTGATCTTCCACCTTCCATTACAGTTTTTCTCAGAGTCTGTAGCATGAATTCCCTAGCCCTCTGATCTAATCCATTAGTTGGCTCATCGCAAATCAGAATCTCAGGGTCATGTATTAGTGCGCAGGCTAATTTAGCAGCCTGTTTCATACCCGTGCTAAAAGTCTCGATTTTTCTGTATCTCTGATCTTTGAGGCCTACATATTGCAGTACTTCGTGTGCTCTCTGGGTAGCGGCGTCTGGGTTCATCCCCAATAACTCACCAGAATACCTAACTTGATCAATCGCAGTAAGACCGGGATCCAGGGAGTCATATTCAGGCATATATCCAATCTTTGAACGTATCAATTCCCCTTCAGTCCTTATGTCGTGCCCCAATACTCTTCCAGATCCAGAGGTTGTCTTTATGAGTCCTAGTAGGCACTTGAAAAATGTTGATTTGCCCGCTCCATTTGGACCTAGAATTCCTATAGCACCATGCGGGATTTCTAGATTGATATCATCTAGAGCTAGGTGAGGGCCATACATTTTCTTCATTGAGCGTGCTGTAATCAGCATCTCATCAACCGCATCAGGGACCATGTATAGCACCCGACTCCCGTAGGGAGTCAATAGGTCCTCTGGAAGGCAACACTTGAATTAATCCCCGAAAATATCAATCAGAGCTAGTTGATTTTTGAGGCTCCATCTTTGAGGCACCCATCTCTAACTTTAACTGCAATTCCCTTCTTGAAAGTAGACATCTCTAATGTCGTTGAAGTAGGAACTCCATGAGCCACCAAAACTCCTTCTTGAGAGACCACTACACATGGTTGCCCTGGAGTGGTATGTGGATCAGCACCAATTATGTAGCCGTGCATTACGTTACGTCCATCGCCGACGAAAGGTATCGCATCTTCGGAAATCATCACTCTTGGAACGCCCGGATAGTCTTGCTCCTCAGAGGAGTTTTCTTCATCAAATAAATCTGGGATTCCAGGGTTGAGTGAATAGAGAACTCTTGCTCCTTCAGAAGTCAAGGAAATTCCTCCGTCCTTCAGTCTTGGAGAGAGGACATGTTTCCCATTGAAACTAACATTCACCATCCTATCGGTATTGGATCTTCTTACTTCCATTATCTCCGATACTTCGCAGAGTTTCTTTGGGTGAACTCCACAGAAAACTGATACTTTGTCGACAATCGAACATCTGTCTAGCCATGTCCTTATTTTACTAATTTCTTCGGAAGATTCTTCTAAAATTTTTGGTGATGAAGTTTTGATAGGAATTTCCTCTAGCCCAAGATATGAAAGATCTCCGTAGGAATTGCTCTGATCGAATTCAACAGACCAGATAGAGTCAGGACCATCCAAGTGACAGAAAGGGGAGACGTCTTCGAAGGAATAGGGCACTGGTCCCAGAGGCGTAGCTACCAGAACTACTGTCTTGGGATTCTCAATTAGATTCTCGACTATTGAGCCGAGAGAGCTTTCCCTCCAGGGAGGCGGAGAATTATGGATTATCAGGACTCTTTCTGGAGGCCCATAGCTACCATCCCACCAAGATCCGGGAAGACGCCACCTCAGTGATATCAAGGCCAGAAGATGGAGGATGTGTGGTCTGAAACCTATATCTTCAGAAAGTGGCTCTCCCCCTTTCCTAATGGGATTTGTAGATGCCATGAGCTCTAGAAGTGTTGAGCCGGCTTCTGAATCTTCAAGCTCTTCGAGTTGGTCCAAAACCCATTCGAAAGCTTCCCTGAGCCTAGGCGAGGCATGGCTTCTTACCTCTGCCAGTTTCCAGATGCTTCCATCCCTAATGGCCTCCCTACACCTAGCTAGTTCGACCTGAGTAACCTCTAGATTATGGTGTGCTAGAATCTCTGATCTTCTTTCTTTGGACATTTCCATAACCATTTTTGGAGTCTTTCCAAAGAGCGCAGAAGATGTAACTGGCCATTCATTCAAACCTTGTATCTTTACTGTTCCCTCAGGAGTAAGTATTCTATCGTCACGAGCGAATAGTGCATATGCGGCACTATCGAAGAAATCTACTCCTAAGGCCACAGATAGTGGGAAGAGAAGTGGATGTCCACAACCAAACATGTGTATTGGCTTATCGGGGGGTATTTGCGATCTCGCGGCCAATATAATTCCGAATAACTCCAGATATCTCTGCTGTTCCATCAGAGGAACAATGCCCCCTATTGGATGAACTGCAAATGTCTTTCCTGAATCTTGGATTTGACTCATTAATCTCGCAGATTGAGCTCTTAAATCGTGATGAAGTCCTCCTTGGATTGGCCCATTTAGTAAGATGTCTTCTCTTGCTTCCAGTAGAGATATATCTGCCCTGTTGAAAGTCTCATCAACTGCATGTTGAATTTGATCCCTACTCATATCGGGTCTTCCGAAAACATCCAACATAGTCCCCACATCAACTCCGATTTCTCTTTGGAATGAAACAATCTCTTCTGGCGAAACCTCAACATCTCCATAGACATACGACTGGAACGTTCCTGAGTCTGTTACTATTGCTCCGGGAAAATCCAATAATTTGTGAATTCCATCTGATTTAGCGGGAACGCTAAGCTTCTCGTGCTTCCAAATCACATAGGAATTTGTTATTAGAGCTTCAATGCCGTACTTATCCCACATTTCTCTGGGTTCGATGGTCCGTAAATTCGGGTTAACCACAGGAAGTAACATTGGAGTGGTAACTACTCCATGACGGGTATGGAATTTCCCAATTCTAGCGGCGCCATCTCTATTGGTTATCTCGAACTTGCCCCAGTCTTGGGGCCGGCAGGGTTCCGGTTCCCGATTCAAGTCCATGGCCTTGGGTATGAGTTTCCGTCATCAACCCTCGCTAAATCTGGACATCACATACATGCTGACTTTTCCATTGATTAGTTCCATTCTAACTTCGTCCCCGGTGTTGATTTCCTGAATCGGATCGTTCTCAAAACTATGTGCATAGGGAGTCCCTAAGAGAGACGCGGCCGGGAGAGTCAGAGGACATACATCCCGATTAATGATTGCCAATGGGCCCATTCCTGTGTAAATTAGTCCCATTAACACGAATGGGGCAACAGTGGATCCTGATCCCTTAGGATATATCAGTACCTTATCTGCGATTTGGATACCGTCAAGAGGGTGCCCAGGCTCCTCGATTACTCCCGTATCTCTGTTGACATATCCTAGATATGTAATCGGTACGTCCGTAACGAGGGCCTTTCCTGTGACTGACCATTCATCCTGACTGGGTATTCCGCGACCTTCTGTAGAAAAATCGCCCTTAGCAACATATTTGGAAGATTTTGACTTCTTGACTTTCCCTGTGGAAAGTGTGGGCCTTACACCGGTGATCAATGAAGGGTCAAATGCATGAGATACACAGTCTTCGATTTTAGCCACGCTTGTGGGCATCTTGTTCAGTCCACTAGTTAGATAATGCTCTGCCTTTAACGAGTTTGTTAGTAAGTGATTGTATCGAGAACGGTTGTAGGGAGTAACCTCGGGACAAGTGTCCCTCAGAACCAATGCGCCTCCCTCTTCCAGAATATCCAGCGTTCCATCCGCCTCTATCATGTCGTAATTATGAGCGCTCATGAAGACCCAGAGTCTCTGATCTGGTATCTTCTCACCTAATTCCATCCTCGAACGCATGAATGCGGCGGTTGTCCTGGCTTCTCCAACACTGGCCTGTGGACATCCAATAACTACCAAATCTATCTTTCCCTTGGGAGATAAATCACGATACCTTTCAGACAAATCTGATTCTTTGAAGTTCAATATTCCTTCGTATGATTGAACCGTTGGTGGATCGGGGGTTAGCCCGTCTGCCCATAGCATTGGACATCCATAATTAGCCGCCGCCGCAGTTAGTGCTTTTTTCATCTCGAATGTTGCATCGGGGAGTCCACTAATCCTAGGCATAGGGCCCCATGGAAGATTCCATTCGGGTTTGATTTGTTTTCCTATCCAATCGCCTAGTATACTCCAGTCAGTTATATCTTCCATCTCACACTCAACTTTAACGAAAATATTAGGGGTTCTATTTTCATCTATATGCAATCCCCATTTGGGCGCCCAACCGGTCAAGGCTGTTGCCAAGGCGGAAAGTCCTGATTCCCTGTTTGTCACCAGTGAAGTGTAGGAATTGGAGAAGCAAACTGCATTTGATTCGGCCCATGAGCCGATACCATTCGCATCTTCTATTCCCCTATCATAGGGAGTGCATGAGAGGGTGGCCTCTATTCCAAGTTCTGAATATGAGTGTACGATTTCGAATTGTTGCTCAAGAAAATCTGGATAGTCTATTCCCATCTCATCCAACTTCTCATTATCACAACCTGCAGAATTCAGAGTTGTTGGTATAGTTACCTTTCCCAAAGGATCACCTGATAAATCTGCCAAGAACCTCCTTAGTCCGTGTCCACCGGTGATCACGCTGACTCCAGAGACGTGTGCATTACTGACCCTGACGAATTCACTGGCCCCCGCAGTTGAAGCCAAATCCACGACCAACCTAGCTGCCTTCTGCTTGGTGGTGCCATGTTGGCCACCGAGCATTGAGTTCAATTCTGGAGGGACGTCCACGTATGGTCACACGATGGAAGCACCTTCAAGATTAGGTGTAAATGAGAAAATTGATTATGAAAAGATGATATTTCTGCTATGGTGGAGAACTCCATATTATCTACTCATCTAGTCTAACAAATTTAGATGTGGCGTGGAGAGCTCATTCGTGAAAATTATTAGATCTTTTTTGAGCGGGACAAATAAACTACAAACTTAATGGCGGTGCGAAACATATGGCAGATGAAAAGAACGAGCCTAAGGCTACATCAGGAGTTCAAGATACACTGGTCCCAGAAAGAGTCGTGGACGGCTTGCCGACCATGTACTGCTTTGAGACGTGTCCTTTCTGCTTCAAGGTCAAAGCATTACTAGGTAGCAGGGGGATTGAGTACTCAAAGGTGGAAGTAGATCCGACATTCAAGACACAGTTGAAATGGTCGGAATGGAGTGCAGTACCTGTTTTTGTCGATATTGATGGGACCCAAGTTAACGATTCCAATTACATTTTACACTACATTGACAGTAAAGATGGCAGTGGTTTCCCACGAGCGGGAGAAGACCTTGAACAGGACGAATGGATGGATTTCTCCAATCTAATTCTTGGAAAATCTATCGTTGCCGTGATATACAAGTCATACAGAACATCCCTACAAGCCTTAGATTATGTAACTAGAATTGACAATTTCTCATTTGGTACTAGATTGGTGAATAAATGGGTAGGTGGAATCATAATGAGAATGGTGGGAAAGTCCAGAGCCAAGATGTTCGACCTTCCTCCTAGAGAAAACCTAGAGTTTCAGTTAGATCACATGTCCAGTGGGATTAAGGGCGAGTTTTTCGGCGGGAAAAATCCTAACGGAGCTGACTTTGCAAACTTTGGAATTTTGAGATCAATGGAGGGATTGTATGGCTTTGATATCGTCGAGAGCCACTCTACAGTTTGGCCATGGTACCAAAGGATGAAACTCTCCTCAGGAATATGACCTATTCTTCTGAGAGCTTCGACTCGATCTTTGTTAGAATATCCCTAATTTCAATCAGAACATCACTGGATTCGGTTGTTGATGTAGGCTGATGAGAGGGAGCGGTTACCAATGAGTCCCTCTGTCTGAGAACGAGGTCACGGAACTCGTTGGCATTCTTCACTCCCGTGAGAATAAATGGGGCCGCCCCAGCAGTTTCGAACTGCATCCTAACGACTCCGAAGGCACTGAGGATTGGACCCTCGTGGATTGAGACATCAGTTAGCTTATCCAGAGCGATATTCTGCTGCTTCTTGAACATCCAACCCATGCGCATGTTGAGCGAGCGTTCTGTGAGGGCCCCACTCATGTGTTCGTACTGCTTCTGGTGTACAAGCCACCCGAACGGAATCCAGATAGGCATTAGTATAATTCCAACCACTGAGAATAGAAGTCCCAAGTTTGCAGACATCCACCAGTAAATGATAATCTTCCTATCAAACTCGACAGCCATCATCTGGCCACTATCGGCATAGCTGGTTTGTGTTTGAGAGAGCTCATCCATGAAATAACCGGGGCGTAGCCCATAATTGAAGTCAACGGTCACTTCTCTTGAATACTGGAATCGGCTTCATCTTGTGAGAATTGGCCTTATTGAGTTCGGTGTATCTTGCCATTACCTGTCTCTGCCTTTCACTGGGCTCCGCTTCTGAAGGAGCCTCAATCTCCCTCATAGCCCACTCTAGTTCCTCATAGGTAGCTCCTATTTGTTCCTCATCGGTCCTGCCATCCGCCCATAGTCCATCGGTTGGTGCCGCGTCTTGAATTTCTTGGATGACTCCTAAAGCATCGGCGAGTGCGTAAACTTCTGACTTGTAGAGATCGGCGATGGGAGAGATATCTACTCCTCCATCGCCATACTTGGTGAAGAATCCGACTCCAAAATCTTCAACCTTGTTTCCCGTACCCACAACAATACCATTTATGGCTTCAATACCAGCGAAATTGTACAAGGCGGTCATCCTAAGTCTGGCCCTAGAATTTGCCATACTATGATTTGTTAAGTTGTCTCCAAAAGCACTACTAAATGTGTCAAATGTTTCAGACAAATCGATAGTCTCGGATCTTACATTATCCCAATTTTTTGTCAGCCATGACAAATGCTTGTTGGAAAGGTCAAATTGATCCTCGATCTGATGAATAGGCATGTTTAGAGCAAGTGTATTGAGTCCGGTTTTGGCACATAGGGTGGAAGTTACAGCTGAATCTATCCCCCCAGAAACTCCCACCACTAGGGTTGTTATCCCGTTACTTTTGGCATAGTCCAATATCCATTCAGTAATCTGTTCGCCTAGTCTTTCCCAGTCCTGCACGATAAATCACCTAATGACAAGCTACTCCATACTTCTTGAGTCTCCAGTAGTTGTAAGGCCACGGTGTAAGGAATCCTGCGACCAACATGGGAACTATTACCCACAAAGTCAGCTTGGCCCCACCGGTCAGAACGACATCAACAATATTCATCGCCGCTTCCATTGAAATCATCGAAATTAGAGACATTCCAATAGCGACTCTGAACGCTTCGTTCAATGCCATCTGTGCAGATAGGATGAATGTCTCAAGAGCGATTGAAGTCATGATTCCATTGAACATCGCAAGTAGCATAATCGACATTGTAGACCATCCAAGAGCATCAAAATAAGGAATAAATTGGAATGCGGCGATGGTTCCGAAGTCTCCGATGCTACAACCGACCAAACACCATTTCGTGTTATGGGCAGACTGCCTCCACACAGGACCGTCTGTCCAGTCGAATGGTTCGGACTCTCCGTCTACAAGATAGCCGGACTTCTGAATTGCGAGTTTTATTTCCTCAAAAGTAGCTCCCGAGTGAGTAATGACGGCCGTTCCCGTTACATGAGATACATCTGCAGATGAAACTGAAGCTAGTGAATTTAGAGCTGAAGATACATTTGATGAGCATCCATCACAGGTCATACCTCCGACATTGACTGTCAGCGTCTCTGTCATATCGTGGCGTTGATGAACGCATTATTGAACCCTGCTAGTGAGATATGTCCAAATCTGGTAACGAGTCATATTCAATACGACGCCTTTGCTCGCGACGTCATGGTAGTGCCCGAGCCTGCGGGTGAGTTTGATCCGGTTGCCCTGGAGAGCTCCTTGATGGATACTTGGAGAGTCGAGGGGACTTTTGCCAAATCTATTGAGGCAAGGAGGAGGCATGGATCCGCTTTCACATTTCTTGAAGGACCTCCCACTGCCAATGGAAAACCGGGAATCCATCATGTAATTTCGAGGCTTTTCAAAGACATGGTATGCAGATGGAAGACAATGCAAGGACACGTGGTTGAAAGAAAGGCAGGATGGGACACTCATGGCTTGCCAGTAGAGATTGAGGTCCAGAAGCAACTAAACCTAATGTCCAACGAAGAGATTGAAGCTTATGGCATGAAGGAATTCAATGAGAAATGCAAGGAGAGCGTATGGACTTACGAAGAGACATGGAGAGAAATGACAGAGAGGATGGGTTTCTGGGTCGACCTTGATGACCCTTATGTGACTCTGCATGACCAATACATAGAGTCGGCATGGTGGTCATTGAAGCAGATGTTCGATAAGGGCCTTCTATTCAGAGGCCATAAGGTCCTACCATACTGCCCTCAAACAGGAACTAGCTACTCCAGTCACGAGGTTTCCCTAGGGTACAAGGAGGTTACCGAGCCTGCTGTATTCGTAAAATTCAAGCTGCTGGAGGATGAAGCATCTGTATTGGCTTGGACTACTACTCCTTGGACACTTCCAGGAAATGTAGGTCTTGCCGTTGGCCCGGATCTAACCTACTGCAGAGTCAAGGTAACCTCTGGCCCATCTGATTCTTGGGAAGGCAGAGGAGGAGCAGAGGTTGGTGAAGAGTTGATTCTTGCCAAAGACCTAATTGGCAATGTACTGAGAAACCACATGGAGATTTTAGAAGAGTTTCCCGGTTCAGAAATAATTGGCAAATCATACAAGCCACTTTTCCCGGGAGCCATTGATGGAGAGGGGCACCCATCTGCATGGACCATAGTGGGGGCGGACTTTGTCACTACCACTGATGGAACCGGGGTCGTGCATACCGCGGTTATGTATGGCGAGGACGACTACAGTCTTGGTATGGAGGTCGGATTTCCAGCGCAACATACCGTAGGGATGGATGGTAAATTTATCCAAGGAACCCACAATGATATTGATGGCAAATACGTCAAAGAGTGTGATGATATTATCATTGATCTCCTGGAGAATCAGGGGCTACTTTACAGAGAGCACTCGTACACTCACGATTATCCTCACTGTTGGAGGACCGATCATCCGTTGTTGTACTATGCAATGGATAGCTGGTTCGTTAGAATGACTGCAGTAAAAGAGCAGATAATTCAATACAACTCAGAAGTGGAATGGGCACCTGAGTGGACCGGGGCCAAAAGAATGGGAGAATGGCTATCCAATATCAAGGACTGGGCAATCAGCAGGGAAAGATACTGGGGAACCCCTCTTCCAGTCTGGATTTGCAAGGAGTGCGGGAGTGAACATTGTGTTGGGAGTATAGAAGAGCTCTCAGAAATGAAGACTGAATCCTCGGAAATGCCACCAGAACTACACAGACCCTATGTTGATGAGATTGCCCTCTCTTGCCCGCAAGTAGAATGCGATGGCGAGATGATTAGAGAGCCCTATGTAATGGATTGCTGGTTTGACTCTGGTTGTGCGTCTTTCGCTCAATGGCACTACCCCTTCGAAAATGAGGATAGATTTGATGGCTCATTCCCAGTCGATTACATCTGTGAAGCAGTAGATCAAACCAGGGGTTGGTTCTATTCCTTGATGGCGGTTTCCACTACAGTTTTTGATAGCATCTGCTATCGAAGATGCCTTTCTCTGGGCCACATTCTCGATAAAGATGGGAAGAAGATGAGTAAGTCAAAGGGAAATGTGGTGAATCCCTGGGATCACTTCAACAAGGAAGGTGCTGATTCAATCAGATGGTATATGACAACTCAGAGTGCCCCTTGGTCGCCCACGAACTTTGATCCGAATGGAGTGAGAGAGTCTTATGCAAAGATGTTTTTGACATTGTGGAATGTATACAAATTCCATGCTGATTACGCCTCGCTTGATGGATTTGATCCTGAGAATGGGGAGACATTTGTCCCACTTGAAGAGAGAAGCCATCTTGACAGATGGATTTTATCGAAGGCTTCATCGATGGCGCAGGAATATCATGATAAATTCGTTCGATGGGACTTTCATAAAGCTGGAAGAGAGCTTGAGGTATTCGTAGTTAATGATCTTTCAAACTGGTATGTCAGAAGGTCGCGAAGAAGGTTATGGAATGAAGTGGATAGTATGGACAAGCATTCTTGTCAGAACACACTGCATGAAGTTCTCCTGATAGTTTGTAGGCTTATGGCCCCTGTCTCTCCTTTCGTATCTGACGCGATACATAGAGGGCTGACTGGATCGTCTGTTCACTTGGCGGATTGGCCTGTTGGATCAGATATTATCGAGAGTGCCCTTCCTCCCGTTGATCCTTTGATAGAAATGGAAATGGAGTTAGTCAGGTCAATTGCTGAAGCGGGCAGGAGAGTAAGAGTAGATGCTGGGAGGAGGCAGAGGCTTCCATGTAGATCTGGATGGATAGTAGGCGGTCCTGACCTCTCGAGCTTCCATGAAATTCTTTCGGAGGAGCTTAATGTTGAGGAAATCAGCGTTATAGACGACTTGGATACTTTCCAGAAGATCGAAATTGTGCCTAATAGGAAGGCTCTTGGAGCAAAGTGTAGAGCTGATCTTCCGAAAGTTCTCTCTGAGTTACAAATGATTGACCCAGAGACATTACTACTTGAGATTGAGGCTGGAATTGCTGCTGTCGGAGGATACGAAATCAATAGTAGTGATATTGACATAAAGAGAGTTGAAAGAGAAGGTTTTGCTGCTGAGACACTCTCTGGAGATTATGGTGACGTATCCTTAGTACTTGATATGGAAATTGATGACGAACTCTTATCCAAGGGACTTTCAAGAGACATCATCAGAAGGATTCAGGCAAAAAGAAAGGACTTGGACCTGGACATTGAAGCGAAAATAAATCTCAATGTGTGGGTAGATGGTGCTGAGGTTTCTGATTCGGATTGGGATCGTGTAATAACGGAAACTCGTGCAGAGAGTGCAACTCTGAATGTTGGCGATGTCGCTAAGGAATGTATTAGTTTTGAAGTGGACGGAGTTAGAGTATATGCACATATAGAAGAGTCCGGTAACTAGGTACCTCCCCAATATGAATTAGTCTAGAGAACCTGATTTTTCGCCAGATATTCCGGAGGTAGAAGTAGTTCTAGTGAGAATAGAGGATCTGGATCAGTTGAATCTTGGTATGCAATGAATGAGCCCCCATCGGGAAGTATCCCCATACTAGCGAAGTCAAATCTTATGTCATTACCAGCTCCAGATGTTGAGTCGAGATCGCCTTGCCCGATATATGTCCTTGAGTCTGGAACCATACTCTCAGAGAAGCCCCTTACATGCCAAGCTACATCGACATCGGGCCCCAAGGAGCTCTGATACCTCATATTGAGAACGAATAAGTCGTGCACTCCATTGGAGTGAAATTCCCACTCTTCCAATCCAGTGGCCTCTATTGAGAGGTCATAGGACTGGTTCTCCCATGTCTCCCCACCATCCCAAGAGAGCAAATGAGTGAGGTTAGAATTACTAGCAGTGACGCAATGTAAAGCTGTTGATGAGTCAAAGGCACAATATTGAGATGGTAGAGAATTTCCACCTACAGTAACCCCCGTCCACCAATTCAGCGAGGTATCGAGAAACGCATCCCTGCCATCAATGAAGTAGTCTGGGAAGTACAGTCCTCCTGAGGGAACTGGGAAACCCCTCATCTCTTTATGGGGCTTAGTGAAATCCCACTCAGGGCCCAATTCAGAAGGATTTAGGTCTACTTCCATTATATCCAAACCAGCATCTCTATCTGGGAAACCGAAGTATTCGTAATTTAGTCCATCAGTAGAAATCTGGCCTCCTACGTTCTGTACTTGATGCCAGAAGTTGGAAATTACAAGGCTGGCCCACGGCCCATTACCGTATAGTCCGCCGTTAATCGGGC
>CESQ01170840.1_pt1 | contig 80657 bp, 67 predicted proteins | sample 361401 | NCBI WGS metagenome assembly CESQ01 (sample SAMEA2622119, study PRJEB7988) | marine metagenome | isolation source: saline water (ENVO:00002010), including | reverse complement strand
ATAGCAATGACAGCAAGCGCCACCACAATCCACAACGCTCTAGTTGCGGCACTCACTCAGGCAGAGCTAGTCGCTACCCTACAGGGTGACGGGCCATTCACGGTCTTCGCACCAACTGACGATGCATTCGCAGCCGCTGGAATAGACCTGGCCACACTCGACAACGAAGAGGGCAAGGCAACACTGACTGACATCCTGCTATACCACGTGGTATCAGGGGCAGTACCATCATCCGCAGTGACCGATGGCATGTCCGCTGCAGCAGTAAACGGAGACGATCTATCCTTCGCAGTCGGTGAGGGAGTAATGGTCAACGACGCTAACGTCGTACTGGCCGACGTCCCTGCATCCAACGGCGTCATCCACGTGATCGACAAGGTCCTCATGCCTCCAGCTGAAGAACCAGCACTCCCCGAGGGATGTGACTATGTTATCGGCGTAGATGAGTCAGGATATGCATATGATGTAACCGACCTGTCCATAGACGTAGGTCAGACAGTCTGTTGGATTTGGGAAGACGAATCGATGAGCCACAACGTAGCTCAGATTGAGAACGAGGGAGATACGAACAGGATGCTCGGCGGAAAGTACAGCGGAATGGCAATGACATCTGTTGACTACAGAGTCACATTCGATGAAGATCAGACCTTCCTGTATATCTGCGAGCCACACGCTACCATGGACATGGTTGGAAAGGTTGTTGTGGGTACAGGAATCATGGAAGTAGTCGAAGAAACAGACTCCAGTTCAGATAGCAATAGCGTCCCTGGGTTCACCGCCGGACTATCTGGGATAGCATTGGCCGCTGCCGTAATCATGTATGGCGGAAGAAAGTCAGATCTGTAGACGTAAAAAGCCCTTCACTGGGAGAAAATATCCGGTTTCCAAGCCGTGATTCTCCCAGTGAAGGCACTAGTCATAACTGTTAATGGACTAGCCAAGTATAGCTTTCCTGGGCCAGACCTCCCTTGGAAATTTCTGTTAATAGCAGAAACTGTTACTTGATCAGAATCCTCGCTTACTCCTGGTCCGGCACCGATACAAGCCCCACAACCAGGGTCAATAAGATGAACACCCGCTTCTTCGAATATCTTTGTCCAGCCCTTCTGCTCTGAGAGCTCCTTAACTGACTTGGAACCAAATTGGATGTAGCAATCCACATCTTCTGCAACCTTCAGTCCAGCTTTGAGAGCAGCCTCGCAGACCATGGCATAGAATGAGAAATCATCATCCTTGCCCGCAGTACAAGAACCAGCATATGCTATATCTATTCTGACATCTCCCAGCTCATCGATATATGCGCCGTTGGTTGGGTCTGAAGGGACGCCCTCATCTGGATTTCCAGGATGGGCAACCATTGGACGGATTTCCAAGAGGTCTATCTCATGTGTACCGCCATCATAGTGGGCGCCCTCATCAGGTAGAACGAACCTACTTCTAATCTCACTTTCAGTAAGATCATGTCGCCTATCCAACAACCATTCAACTGTTCTATCATCAGGCTCACAAATCCCTGTCTTGGCACTACATTCCGTAGCCATGTTGCAAAGAGTAGCCCGCTCATCCATTGAGAGACTCGCCAAACCCGGTCCACCGAATTCCATACTCCTGTCCAATGTCTCCGAGTTCGCAGCAAATTTCCAAAGAATATGTAGGATGATATCCTTCGCCGTACACCCCGGATGTAGCTCTCCAACTAATTTGAATCTGATACTTTCGGGTACGCTTACGAATGAAAATTGGTTATACACAAGATTTGCATATTCTGTTGAACCAACTCCATAGGACAGAGCATTTGACGCCCCTCCCATACATGTGTGAGAGTCTGTGGCTTGGATGAAGTCTCCAACATCTATGAACTCCTCCCTAGCAACTTGATGGCAAATCCCGGGACTTATTCCTCCAACCGCCGAATAATCCCTGACTCCAGTATGTTTCTGGAATTCCACTTGCATGTCTCTCAGTGTTTGTATTTTCGACTCGAACTTACTAAACCTAGCAACACCCGTGGCATACAATAGGTGATCCTCAAAAACAGCGAATTTACTAGGGTTAGGAAGCGTATAATCATCTCCATACTCATCAGATAAGAAACTATGAACTTGCGCAGTGGTAAACTCATGAGAGTAGCCTCCGTCTACCTGAGCCAGAACGGCATCCATGGGTTTTACAAAACTAGGCTCATCACCCTCTCCCAGTAATTTAGACGAAATCATTTTCTCAATCATGTTCATTGGTCTCGGAGCGCAATCGTTGGCTGGAAGAATCACATCACCAGACTTCAGCCTCTTCGCGAAAGGAAGGATTCCTCCACTCTCCAATATCAGTTTACTTATGGGATCATATCCCTCTGTGAACTCAGTTAGAGGTATTCTCTCTCCATCCTGTAATCTCTCAAGCATCGAATGATCTCCCATCAGTTGCCCAAGATTCAGATTGTTTCTCTCATGAATCGGTGCAAAGGACTCGGCGATAACAATTCTGATTCCAGACCATCTCTCACACTGGGGGGCGGTTTCCCTGCTAGAACCAGTGCCTTTCCTATGCCCCGATACTATAACCTCAAAACCTCCATCTTTCAAAGCCCTGGGCTCGAATACTCTTCTCCCCTCATGCAAGAGTCCGGCATACGCATTGTCTGCAATATCTGACGGCTCATGATCAAAGCATACCCATGCAGGAGTCATCACATCCGTGTTTATGTCATCGAGAAGGTCATCAACCGATAAATCGGACATCTTCAGATTAACACCTTCATACAACTGTTTCCTGATGAGTTCCAAGTCCTTGGTCAGGAATAACACTCTCTTTCCAGGAGTGAGGCTGATATTTTTCGGAGGCCAACGCTCACTCAAATTAACCACTCCTAAATCATCCAAGAGTCTGCTCTATTTCACGGTTCTCGATAGGGAACAACATTAGAGCTCACTAATCGTCTCTTAGGGATACCATTGAAAAATGTTAAATTTAAATAACATGTTCTTTCGGGAGTTTATACCTTTCTCAAGGAAGGAGACTAAAAAATGGCTGACTATCTAGTTGAAGACACAGTGAAATGCAATGAATGCGGAAGTAGAAATCTGCTCAGAGACGAGACCCGTGGTGAGGTCTGTTGTGAGGATTGTGGGGTCGTCCTCGAAGACAAAGTAATCGATCAAGGAGCTGAATGGAGAGTTTTCAGTCCCGAGCAAGGAGATCAGAGAGCTAGAACCGGAGCCCCAATGACGGTTATGTTGCATGACAAGGGACTTTCGACAGACATAGATTGGCAGAACAAGGACTACTCAGGTAAGTCAATCTCCAGTCGTTATAGAAGCCAGTTCTACAGAATGAGGAAGTGGCAGAAGAGGTCAAGAGTCAGCAACGCTACAGAGAGAAATCTCGCAATGGCACTAGCAGAGCTAGATAGAATGGCTAGTAGACTCGATCTGCCCAAGTCTATCAGAGAGGCCGCCGCTGTCAACTACAAGAAAGCAGTAGAAGCAAGACTAATCAGAGGGCGCTCAATTGAGGGAGTTGCCGCTGCTAGCCTCTATGCGGCGTGTAGACAGTGCAAAAATCCACGAACTCTGGATGAGATCGGAGAGGCAAGTAGAACCGGCAGAAAGGAAATTGGCAGGACATACAGGTTCATGGTCAGGGAACTCAAGATGAAGATCCCACCCACTAAGCCCGAGGATTATATCCCCCGTTTCTGCTCTGGTTTAGATTTGGATGCCGAAGTTCAAGCAAAGGCATACGAGCTAATTAGTGCCGCACAGGAGAAAGAGCTGACCAGCGGTAGAGGCCCTACAGGAATCGCGGCATCAATAATCTACATCGCAAGCGTTCTTTGTGGCAAGAGGAGAACCCAAAGAGAGGTGGCAGAGGTCGCCGGAGTGACTGAGGTTACGATCAGGAATCGCTACAAGGAACTTATTCAGAATCTGAATATTGAACTTGAGATATGAGGCCATATGTCCAGAAGAGAGGCTAGGGCCCTCATTTGGGAGGGCTGTGAGGCATTAATCAGGGAGCTAACTGAGACCTCCTTCCAAGCCGCCACTCTTCCCCACCCTCCTCTTGAGCTTCCGGACTTCCCTGCGATTCAGCCAGAAACTTCCGAAAAATTGGTCGACCAAGCGGTTGGAATTTTTCTGAACGACGGGGCTGGATTCAATCATAGACTATCTTCTATTGTGGATGATAAGATTCCCGACTATGTCAGGAGAAATATTGATCCAGAGAAACTACGACAAAAGTGGACCTTTGAGAATTCTGAGAAGATATCCGAGGCACTTATTTTCAAAATGTCATCAGACTGGCTCTCTTCTGCACTGGATGAAAGCTCCCCAGATACAGATAGGTGGTATCTGGGGGTATCGTTACTAATTGGCCTGTCTTTGAATGGATCTAATGTAGCTAGAGAAGAAGGATTTCATCTTTTGTCTTCCATCTCTATGGCCCGGCCTCCTAGACTTCAGATGCCAAAGTCATCAGGCCCTCATCACCTTGCTTGGAATCCGGCCAATGAAACTCAACCCGATGAGGTTCCACACCCATCAGGTGTCTTAGCAGCCTCAATTATACTGGATACCCTATCTGGAAACCATGTCTCTAATTCTCAGATACTTCCCTATTGGTTAGAGTCACTGACGGTATCCAGGAAACTAAGTATGCATCTCAACGTCCCCAACCGATTGATGAAATTACTGAATCAAAGAGACTACAGTAACTCTAAGATGGTCGTGAAGAGTGCTATTCAACTCATTTCTGAATACCCACAAGAGTCACATGAAATCCTTACCCTTGCCTCCAAGCACCATGATTCCGAGACCCGGAGAGAGTTAGCATCATTACTTCAAAGAATCTCTTCCGACGATCCCCAACTAGCTTTGAGACTGATGGAGGAGCTACTTCAAGACGAAGACTCAGATACTAGGGTTCTTGCTACTACCTTCCTTTCATCTCTGGTTAGATACGATATTCCCACCTTTACCGCCAAGGTATCTGAGGTACTCCAGAAAGGAGATGAGAGGATGACACAAAGAATTGTTGACTCAGCAATGAGGGAGTATCTATCTATCAATCCCATGGATGAAGATAGCCTGCTCTCACACGCATGGATTTCTTCCGGGGAGTCGTCAAAATCTAGGCTTGTTGGCTTGATAATGCAACAGCTCGAAGTGACAGAAGAAGGATTCAAGATGTCATGTAAGAGAATTTTCGAATCAAGCAATGAAGAATACTATGATCTCAAGAAAAGAATACTCAGAAGAGAACCTTCTCTTTCCAAGGTCTTCCGAGATTTGTAGGTTTGAATCTCAGGAACACCCGGTAGTCGAACCACAGTCGTTGCACTTGAGACAAGTCCCGTTCCTCACCATCTTACTACTTCCACAGTCATCACAGATGTCTCCTGTAAAGCCAGCCTCTCTGGCTAATCTGTATGCCTTCGCTTCAGCACTCTCAGTTGGAATCGAGTCTAGAGTGAGCTGGACTTCCCGACTCTCACCCCTAATTCTCATCACGCCCTCATCAGTAATCTCAGGCTTAGTAATCGTGAACGGATCTAGGTCCTCAGCACCAACATGCGCTAGGTCGTCTCTACCTGCATACTCGATAGCAAGCTCTCTGAATATCCAATCTACTAGGCTGGAGGCCATTTTTACTCTGCCACTGCCTCCCTCGACCATTCCGCTCGGCTCGAACTTCTGGAAGGTGAATACTTTGACGAAAGCTTCCAACGGTACTCCATGCTGAAGGCCAATTGAAACTGCTATTGCAAACTGGTTCAACATTGCTCTCCATGCCGCACCTTCTTTCGAAGTGACAAGAATAATCTCCCCGAGTCTTCCGTCTGGATATTCACCAGTGATTAGTCGAACGCTATGGCCGCCAATCCTTGCCTTGACATTGTCGCCTTTCTTCTTATCTGGTAGTGCACGCCTTGTTGCAATATAATCCACAAAGGACTTCGCGACCGGAGTGGCAACTTCCTGTGGAACTGGAAGTGCTTCTACGACTTGTTGTACCATTGTAGATACAGACTCATCCTCTTCATCCTCTTCCATGGAGGTTGTATCAACCAGTTGATTCATCAGAGGCTGAGACAGCTTCGAGCAGTCTCGATATACGGCGCAGGCCTTGATCATCGTTTCATGGCTCAAGTCATACGCGGCCCTGATGTCCTCTACAGTGGAGTCTGAGGGCATATTGATTGTCTTTGAGATAGCTCCAGATATGAAAGGCTGTGAAGCGGCCATCATCAGCACGTGAGCCTTCCAGTCGATAGCTCTCTTACCGTACTTCCCACAGGGCGTAGCACAGTCGAAGACAGGAAGGTGCTCATCCTTCAGACCAGGGGAGCCTTCTATCGTGCCTCTTCCGAAAACATGGTCATTAGCCTCATCCACCTCATTCGAAGTGAATCCAAGGTGATCAAGTACGTCGAACCAAGGATCGTCACACTGCTCCTGCGTCATGCCAAGGGATTCTTTGCAGAAATCAATTCCTATTATCGAAGGAGCGAAGGCTCCTCTGATACCAAAAACATCTGCCATACTGGAATTGATTTTGGACACCACTTCTGGAGTGAAACCAAGATCGCCCAGTCTACTTGACGTCAGATTGGGGCACCCAGTTAGATTCATTGTCCCCATAATGTATTCCATTATGCCAGTTATCTTCGGTTTTGAGTATCCAAGACGCTTCAAAGCCGCGGGAACCCCGTTGTTGATTATTCTCATTGATCCGCCACCGGCCAGGGTCTTGTATTGTATCAGCGAGAATTGAGGCTCCACTCCCGTGGTATCCGCTCCCATGACTAGGCCGATAGTACCAGTGGGGGCTATTACAGTAGTCTGAGCGTTTCTATATCCGTGCTCTCCTCCCTCTCTTAGAGCCCTATCCCATGCATCCCTTGCGGCCTCCAGTAGGTCCTTAGGACATTTCTTGGAATTAATTCCCATGGGAGTAACGGTTAGCTCTTCATAGTCCTCAGAGGGAGCATCATAAGCTGCCCTCTTGTGGTTCCTCATAACTCTGAGCATGCTTTCTGAATTCCTATCATAATCAGGGAAAGGCCCCATGAAGGAAGCCATCTCAGCACTAGTAGCGTACGACTCCCCGCACATTATCGATGTCAACGCTCCACATATCGCATATCCTCGCTCATCATCGTAGGGAATTCCCATGTGCATCAGCAAGGAGCCTATGTTACAGTATCCAAGACCAAGAGTTCTGTAGTCATACGAGCCCCTAGCAATATTCTCGGAGGGGAACTGAGCCATGAGTACGCTTACCTCTAGCGTAGCCGTCCATAGCCTAACGCTATGCTTGAAGTCCTCAATCTGGAATTTATGCGTGTCCAAGTCATAGTACTTCAGCAGATTGATACTAGCTAGATTACAGGCAGTATCATCCAAGAACATGTACTCCGAGCAGGGATTCGAACCATTGATTCTCCCTGCCTCGGGGCAGGTATGCCACTCGTTTATGGTCGTATCAAACTGGACACCAGGATCCGCACAGGCCCACGCAGTGTATGCAATTTTATCCCAAAGTTCTCCGGCATCCAGAGTTTTACACGCCTCTGGGACCCTTTCTTCCTTGGTTGCCTTATCTAACTCTGTTCTCCAGTGCAAATCCCAAGTTTCGCCACTCTTGACAGCATCCATGAATGAGTTCGGCACTCTCACGGAATTGTTACTGTTCTGACCAGATACGGTCATGTAAGCTTCTCCTTGCCAGTCGGTATCGAATACTTCGAAATCGACCCCCTTCCAACCTTGCTTTGCAAGATCGACTATTCTTTGAATATGGGGCTGAGGAACACAGTCTTTGATTGCATTTACCATGGCTTTCTTCAATCTAGGATTTTTACTCTGCTCAAACCTGTCGTCATCACTATCAGAATCCCAAATCGACTCCATCAAGAAATTTGCATGCTTCTGAAGGATATTACTACCAATCACTAGTGCGGACACCTTTTCTTCTTCACTGCTCTTCCAGTCAATGTACTCTTCGATGTCCGGATGGTCAAGATCCAGGGTGACCATCTTTGCAGCTCTTCTTGTTGTTCCTCCTGATTTTATAGCGCCAGCCGCCCTGTCTCCAATCTTTAGGAATGATAGGAGTCCAGAAGAGCTCCCCCCGCCAGAAAGAGGCTCACCCGCTCCTCTAATCTTGGAGAAGTTAGAGCCGGTACCCGAACCATACTTGAAAAGGAGAGCCTCACGATTCCATAAGCCCATAATGGAGTCCTCCCCTCCTACTAGAGAATCCCCGACAGACTGTATGAAGCAGGCGTGTGGTTGGGGATGCTCGTATGCATTAACAGAGTATTCTAGATCGCCTGTTATTGGGTCGATGTAGGAGTGGCCCTGAGCAGGTCCCTCGATCCCGTACGCCCAATGTAGGCCAGTATTGAACCATTGAGGACTATTGGGTGCCGACCTCTGGCTAGCCACTAAGAAGCACATCTCATCGAAGTACGACCTAGCATCAGCTTCGCTAGCGAAGTACCCATGCTTCCATCCCCAGTAAGTCCAAGTCCCAGCGAGCCTTCGGAAAAGCTCCCTTCCATCTCTCTCACCAGTGTATCTCTCCCCTACATCCAGCGACTCTAGTTTCTCATGATCAGGCTCGCTCCTCTGTAGCCATACTGGAACTCCGTCTTCTGGTACCTTCCGTAGATGGGTCGGAACTCCTGCCTTCCTCAGATACTTCTGTGCTAGGACCTTTCCAGGTACACCAGAGTAGCCAGATGGTAGCCTCACACCAGTAATGGAGTCTGCCATAGAACCATCTGGGTTTCTGATTTCCGCATCCATCTCAATCCAATCAAACATCTCGAAAGGATCCTCGCCAGCGGATGTGAAACGTCGTTCGATTACCATGCCTGTCTCGGCATTCTTCTCATTTTTCGAACTCTTGACTTTCTGTTGCATCTTCTCACTTCTCCCGTTATTCAACTCTCTGCATACACGTCCCGCGGCGCAAGGGATTCAGTCTTCTGGATGGGGGGTGTTTAATGATTGGTATACACAACCAACCAGAAGTTTTGGATTAGCTATTTTTTCTAAGCTTGGAAAAACGACGAACCTGATATTTCTCCTACTGCATCTCCAATGTCCAACTCAGAGTTGCACCAGATCTAGTAATCATTATTCCAACGCTACAATATTTCTCATGACTCTGCTCGATAAGTCTTCGAATCAGCTTCTCAGGAACATCTCCCTTTACTATATATTTCATATTTACAGATGTGAAAACCCGAGGGCTCTCATCCGATCTAACAGAGTCAATCTCTACTATTGCGCACTCGACATTATCTGACCTATCCTTCAGCCCGGCTATCACATCAATTAGCGAGCAAGCAGCATGGGAGTGAAGTACCATCTCCATCGGACTGGGACTTGTATCGCCGTATATTCCGAATACCTTGCCTTTGGAGGTTGTACCGACATAGCCCTCCTCCTCTGTCCATCGCACTTCCCCGTTCATGGCCACCACTCAGAGTCATCCCACTTCAAGGGTTGGCTTCATGAATGTCCCTATGGTCGGAGATATGAGAAATATGACGCAGGACTCCACCATCCAACTCTCTGAAGGTCACTTGAAGGTTCCTGATAACCCAATTATTCACTACATCGAAGGAGATGGGATAGGGATAGATATCACTCCAGTAATGATCAAAGTTGTAGATCAGGCGGTCTCTAAGGCATATGGCGGGTCCAGAGAGATACAATGGTCCGAGGTGTTAGCAGGTCAGAAGGCCTTTGATACGACTGGTGAATGGCTACCGGAGGAGACTCTTGAGGCTATGAGAAACGGACTGGTCTCCATCAAAGGACCGCTTACTACACCAGTAGGAGGCGGAATCCGAAGCCTCAATGTCGCATTACGTCAGAAATTAGACCTATTCGCATGTGTCAGGCCTGTACGGTGGTTCGATGGAACTCCAAGCCCGGTAAGGGACCCAGGGGCAGTAGATATGATAATCTTCAGGGAGAACAGCGAGGACGTATATGCTGGAATAGAATGGGAGGCAGGTACTCCCGAGGTCCAGAAGGTAATTCGGTTTCTTCAGGACGAGATGGGCGTTGAAAAGATTAGATTTCCAGAAACCTCAGGAATAGGAATCAAGCCTATTAGCTCAGAGGGAACTAGCAGGATAGTTCGCGCCGCCATCAGATACGCTATTGAAAATGACAAAGACTCTGTAACTCTGGTTCACAAGGGCAACATCATGAAGTTCACAGAGGGGGGCTTCAGAGATTGGGGATATCAGCTAGCTCGTGACGAGTTCGGCGCCGAGCTACTAGATGGAGGGCCATGGTGCTCTCTAGAGAACCCAAATACCGGCATGACCATCATAATCAAGGATGTTATCGCGGATGCAATGTTGCAACAGGTTCTCACACGGCCCAGGGAGTACGGCGTCCTTGCAACCATGAATCTGAACGGGGACTACATCTCTGATGCTCTCGCCGCACAGGTCGGGGGAATCGGAATAGCCCCGGGCGCGAACATAAACTACGATACTGGAATAGCAATTTTTGAGGCTACTCACGGTACTGCGCCCAAGTATACAGGCCAGGACAAGGTAAACCCCGGAAGCCTAATCCTCTCGGCTGAGATGATGCTTCGACACATGGGCTGGGGAGAAGCTGCTGATTTGATTATCAAAGGCATGGAAGGAGCTATTTCAGCTGGAACAGTGACCTATGATTTCGAGAGACTCATGGAAGGTGCAACACTACTCTCCTGCTCTGCTTTTGGAGATGCTCTAATCTCTCATATGTGAGACGGTACAATGAGGGCCATGAGTGAGGAAGAAATCCTAGAGCTCAGAAATAGAATTCTTTCTATGGCCAGAAAGGCCGAGGCAGAGAAAGATCCACTAGGTTGGTTCGAAGATCTCTACGAGTCATCAGACGGGAACGAGTCTATGATTCCGTGGTCAAGCGGGGAGCCAAACCAATTCTTGATTGATTGGATGAGATCTATCTCGCCCAATGGAAAGGCACTAGTTGTTGGCTCCGGACTTGGAGAAGACGCCGCTCATCTGGCTAAAATTGGATGGGATGTGACGGCTTTCGATCTATCTCCAACAGCGATTGAGTGGTCTTCAAAAATCTATGATGATCTGGGTATCCATTGGAGAGTCGAGAACCTTCTCGATCTTCCAGATGAATGGGTGGGTTACTGGGATCTAGTAGTTGAGGTCCATATTCTACAAGCAATACCCGAAGGAATCAGAAATCCCGCCTCGAAGAAGCTTGCACCTCTGTTAGCACCAGGAGGGAAACTAATCTGCATAGGTCGCTACGAATCTTCAAACGAGTATTCAGAGGGCCCACCTTGGCCATTGGCAGAGCCCTTCATACATTCAATCGGCGAAGGCCTAAATCAAATCCACTTCGAAGTCAAAAGTCGAGACCAGGACGAGGCTGGACTTCTCAGGTATATCTCTGTCTGGAATCGTCAAGTCTAGATTACATAGTTTAGTAAAATAAACTCGGTGTTGTAAAAATTACCTGCAGTTTTAATTAATCCAGCCACTTATGGATGATTATGCCCGCAGTGATAGCCGGATATGCCAGATCCCCCTTCACCCCATCGAAGAGGGGCGCCCTAGCCAGAACGAGACCCGATGATATAGCCGCGACAGTGGTTAACGGACTGATCAGAGAGACCGGTGTAGATCCCTCGTTAATTGAGGATCTAATCGTAGGTACGGCTTTCCCAGAAGCCGAACAAGGCTTCAACGTAGCCAGGATGATAACTTTCTTGACGGATCTCCCCGAAACAGTCCCCGGGGTTACCATTAATCGCTTCTGTGGCTCATCAATGCAGGCAATTCATGATGCCGCGGGCAGAGTATCCATGGGCGCAGGAGACGCGTTCATAGCAGGAGGAATAGAGTCTATGACACGGATTCCAATGACAGGATACAATCCCATGCCTAACCCAAGGCTAGGTTCTGAATATCCTGAAGCATTCACCTCCATGGGGATCACAGCCGAGAATCTTGCAGTGAAATATGGTATCACTAGGGAGAGTCAGGAAGAGTTTGCTGTCCAGAGCCAGTCTAAGGCCTCCAAGGCATCAGAAAGCGGGGCACTATCCGAAGAGATCGTTCCCATAGAAACAGAATCCGGTACTGTCTCTGAAGACGGATGCATAAGGCCAGGTACGGATGCTACTACTCTCGCAGGCCTCCGGCCTGCTTTTCTGTCAGAAGGAACTGTGACAGCCGGCACCTCATCTCCTCTTACTGATGGAGCGGCGTTCGTTCTAGTATGCTCTGAAGAGTTTGCAGAGAAGAACGGACTGAAGCCACTGGCCAGGATAGTAAGTACTGCTGTTACTGGATGCGCTCCTGAAATTATGGGAATAGGCCCGGTAGAAGCTACCAAGAAAGCACTATCGAGAGCAGGACTCACTGTAGAGGAACTCGGCATAGTCGAATTGAACGAGGCATTCGCCGCACAGTCGTTGGCTGTAATCGAGGAACTTGGACTCGATCCTCAGAAAGTCAATATCGAGGGAGGGGCGATAGCACTCGGTCATCCATTGGGTGCTAGTGGGGCCAGAATAACTGGTAAGGCTGCTCAGCTGATGAGCAAGAATGATGCTAAGCACGCACTAGCTACAATGTGCGTAGGCGGGGGCCAAGGAATTGCCACCGTTCTAGAAAGAATCTAGGTGATAGTATGTCAAGAACGATCGAGAAGGTTGCCGTCATCGGCAGTGGAGTAATGGGGGCTGGAATAGCAGCCCATTGCGCGAATGCTGGTTGCGAGGTACTTCTTCTTGATATCGTACCCAAGGATGATCAAGATAGGAGTGCACTGGCCCGGAATGCCATCCAAATGATGCACAAGGCAAACCCAGAGATGCTCATGCACAAGCGAAACGCCAAGAGAATAAAACCTGGAAACATAGAGGACGATCTAGAACAGCTGAAGGACTTCGATTGGGTAGTAGAAGTGATTATCGAGAATCTCGAAATTAAGAGAAACCTATATTCAAAACTATCAAAACATATTGGCCCAAACACAATTCTCTCATCGAATACATCTACTCTACCGAGATCCGAATTGATTGCCGAACTTCCACCCGAGGTCGCATCCAGATTCCTCATTACTCACTTTTTCAATCCCCCACGATATCTTCCCCTATTGGAGGTAGTTACCTCTCCAGAGGTCGGCGAAGATATTGTTCAGAGATTCTGTACATTCGCAGATTTGAAACTAGGAAAGAGAGTGACAATGTGTAATGATAGGCCAGGTTTCATTGGTAACCGTCTGGGTATTTATTTTATTCAGAGGGCTTTCAAAGCGACACTTGATCACGGTCTATCAGTAGAACAAGCAGACGCTATGCTAGGTCGACCAATAGGCCTCCCCAAGACAGCCGTCTTCGCACTAATGGATTTAGTCGGCATAGATCTAATCCCACATGTTACCCAGAGCCTACTCTCCCATCTTCCTGATGAAGACCCCTTCCACCAAATAGCTGGAGCGGGTGAAGACATAGTCCTTTCAATGATCGAAGAAGGATACACTGGCAGAAAGGGAAAGGGAGGATTCTATCGTCTAAATAGAGAAGCAGGTAAGAAGGTGAAGGAAGCCAGAGACCTAGCCACAGGCGAGTATCGAAAAGCCAATCGAAGAGCCGGATTCCCGTCAGCCAAGATGGGGAAGAGAGGAATCTCTTCTCTCATTGATTGTGATGATGAGGGTGCGAGATTTGTTACGGAAGTCCTACTCGACTCACTTTCATATGCCGCTTACATAGTACCTGACGTAAGTGATGATATCTATTCTATTGATGGCGCTATGAAGGTAGGATATAACTGGAAGAAAGGACCATTCGAGATGATGGACTCAATAGGGGCATCATCCATGGTTGAAAGACTCCAAGCCAGTGGGAGAGAAGTTCCAAGCTTCCTTTCCTTAGCTGCCGAGAAAGGATCATTCTATGGTCTTGAGGACGGCGAGATTACCAGGCTATCTCCATCCGGTGAGATGGTTCTGATAGACCGTCCAGAGGAGACCCTTAATGTCGCTGATTTGAGAAGAAGAAGCAGTCCCCTCAAGAGGAATGGATCCGCCAGTATCTGGGACGTCGGAGACGGAGTTCTTCTGGTCGAGTATCATACCAAGATGAATGCGATGGACCCAATGAACATGGAGATGCTACTCAACGCAGTCGATTTAGCAGAATCCGGTGATTACAAAGGAATAGTTATTGGAAACGATGCTACGAATTTTTGTGCGGGAGCGAATCTTGGACTTGCACTATTCGCCGCCAACCTAGCAGCTTGGAAAGATCTTGAGGACTTCATCGGGCTAGGCCAAGACACGTATCAAACTCTGAAGTACTGCGAAGTTCCAGTTGTAGCGGCATCTGCCGGTCTATGTCTGGGAGGGGGTGCAGAGGTATTGATGCATTGTGATGCGATACAGGCACACAGTGAGTCGTACGTCGGCCTCGTGGAGGTAGGGGTTGGTATTATCCCAGCATGGGGGGGATGCAAGGAGCTCCTTGGTAGATTGATGGATTTCGAACTGGTAACTAACGGCCCTATGGGAGCAGTTATGAAAGCCTTCGAAACCATTGGTACAGCGCAGGTAGCCAAATCAGCTGAACAGGCCAGATCAATGGGATTCCTAGGTCCCAACGATGGAATAACCATGAACAGGGACAGGCTAATTGCCGATGCCAAAAGAAAAGTAATCCAACTCTCCGAGAATTATTTTCCTCCAGAGCCAAGGACTTACGAGCTTCCGGGGCCTACTGGAATGGCAGCACTAAATCTAGCACTAAATGATCTGGCTCTATCGGGGCAAGCAACCCCTCACGACGTAGTGGTGGCTACTTCTCTGGCAAAGATACTGACTGGAGGAGATACGGATATAACCTCTATAATTGAGGAAGAAGATATTCTATCCATGGAGAAGGAAGCAATAGCTAAACTGGCAAGGGACGCCAACACACTAGACAGAATGCAACATATGCTGGAGACAGGAAAACCATTGAGGAATTGAGGTGAGAATATGGTAGAATACAATGCACCGATCAGAGATTATGACTTTCTATTCAATGAGATGTTCGATGCCATTCCAATAGCTCAGAGATTGGGATATGATTTCGATTCAGACTTTCTTTCAATGCTCACAGAGGGATGGGCCGACCACGCAAAGGAGGCATGGCTCCCGATCAATCAGCTTGGGGATAGAGAGGGATTGAAATTCAATGAGGGCCGTATTTCTATGCCTCCAGAGTTCAAGTCCGCTTACAATAGTAGTAGGGAGGGAGGATGGCTTTCCGCCGCATGCAAGCCTGAGCACGGAGGCATGGGCGTTCCAGTATTCTTCCAAGCTGTAACATGGGCTGAAATTGGAACCTCCACCAACATGGCAATGAGTGTTCTACCAGCATTGACTTTGGGTGTTTATGACGTTCTCATAGAGCACGGCGAAAAAGCCCTTGTAGACTACTTTGCAACCCATCTTGCATCAGGAGAATGGTCTGGCACCATGTGCCTCACTGAACCTCATGCAGGGACAGACCTGGGGATAATATCAACTAAGGCAATCCCACAGGACGACGGAACATACAGAGTTACAGGAACCAAGATTTTCATCACATACGGCGAACACGATATGACAGATAACATAGTGCATCTAGTATTAGCAAAGACGCCCGGAGCTCCAGAGGGAACCAAGGGAATCTCTCTGTTTCTAGTCCCCAAGTTTCTTCCATCTGACTGGGAATCGGGTGAGTTAGTAGGTATCTCCCATGAATTATGTGCAGACGATAACGGTGTATCCTGCTCAGGTAGTGAGGAGAAGATGGGTATCCACGCTTCTCCAACATGCGTTATGAATTTCGATGACAGCGTAGGTTGGAGGGTAGGAGACCTCAATACGGGTATGGCACTAATGTTCCAGATGATGAACCAAGAACGACTTGCCACGGGCATGATGGGTCTAGGATTAGCTGAGATAGCATATCAGAACTCGTTAGCATGGGCTAAAGACAGGCGTCAGGGAAGGGATCTCAAAGGACCTCAGGATCCTAACGAGGAAGCTGACAATATTTTGGTCCATCCCGATGTTCGGAGAATGCTCCTCGAAGCTAAAGTGAATAATGAAGGTTGTAGGGCTCTAGCGGCGTGGACTGGTATTCTACTCGATCAAATGCATAGCGACGATCTCGAGGAAGCGGAATTAGCAACAGCATTAGTGGCATTATTCACACCCATCGTCAAGGCTCATTTCACTGATGTAGCATGTGAAACAGCTAGTACATGCATGCAAGTGATGGGAGGGGCTGGATACTGTACTGAATACGGGGTAGAGCAATTTTACAGAGATGTTAGGATTTCCAAGATATGGGAGGGCACCAATGGAATCCAAGCACTCGATCTAGCAGGTAGAAAAATAACTCAGAGTATGGGTAAGAACCTACGGTACTTGATGTGGCCACTCACCGAGTTTATTGAAGAGAATAGAGATATTCCAGACATGTCTGAGTTCAACAAACCATTGCATCAAGGAGTTCGCGGGCTTCAACAACTAACACTACTGATGATTGCAGAAGGCCAAGCTAATCCTCATTTCTTAGCGTCAGGAGCAACAGATTATTGCCGATACTTTGGAAATGTTCTACTGGCTTACATGTGGGCTAAGATGGCAAAGATTTCCATCGAAAAGATAGGAGACCCATTCTATGACGCTAAACTCGCCAGTGCCAGATTCTTCTTCAAGAGAATATTCCCAGAGACCGTAAGCCTAGCCGCAAAAATCCAATCTGGCCATAAGACAGTCATGGAATTCCCAACGGAGATGTTCTGATGGGTGGAAAAGCCGGCCAAGCACTCAAGATTAAATTCAAGAGGGCGTCAAAGCGAGTTTGGGAACTAAGCGAGAGGCCATCTAATAATCAGCTCCTCGAGCTATACGCTCTTTTCAAGCAGGCCACAGAAGGAGACTGTCAAGGGAAGGCTAGAGGAGGACTTAAAGATAGAGCTAAGTGGAAATCTTGGAATGCAATCAATGGAATGTCTGAATCAGATGCTATGGAAAGATACTGCTCTATTGTTGATCAATTAGCTGGATAATGAGGTGTTTAGGTGCCAATAGACGACACTAAACTTTCAAGCGAGTACAGAACTCTAAGAGGAAGTGTCAAGTTTAGATTTTTTACAACTATGACAATGCCAGCAGCCCGGTTCGCAGGTCTACGACTGGACGAAATAGATGACAAAATATGTACTACATCTCTGCCGGGTGGGTGGAGGACACAGAATCCTTTCAAGACGATGTATTGGGCAGTACAAGGAATGGGCGCAGAACTAGCGACCGGAGCCGTTCCATTCGCTATATCCAAATCGATGTCCGAGAAGCTAAGAATGTTCGTAGTCGGGACCGATGCAAAATTCATCAAGAGGGCCAAGGGGAGAATAACATTCACATGCGATGAAGTGATGAAAGCCCGTGAAGCCATAGAAGAGAGTATGAAATCAGGCAAACCGGTTGAGGTTGATTTGATTTCTATTGGAAGGGATAAAACAGGAGAAATAGTATCAGAATGGATTTTCAAATGGAATTTTCTAGTATTAGGTAGGTCGTGAAGAAATGATTAGTACAAGGTTGACAGAAGACGCCGGAATCGAGTATCCAATCATCTGCGGGGCCATGTATCCATGTTCTAACCCTGAACTAGTCGCCGCCGCTTCCGAGGGAGGAGGAATCGCAATAGTACAACCAGTATCCCTGACTATGGTGCACGGTTACAACAAGCCAGACACCAAAGAGGGACTGAGGTCAGCTATTCGTCATATCAGGACCATGACAAGTAATCCCATAGGATTCAACGCACTAATAGAAAAAGGCAGTGAAAAGTATCTCCGGAGAATGTCTGAATGGATCGACATAGCTCTGGAAGAAGGAATAAGATTCTTTGTCACATCTTTGGGAAAACCCGATTGGGTTTGTGATAGAGTTCATGCAAAAGGAGGTGTTGTATATCACGATGTAACTAACAGAACGCACGCAATAAAGGGAATTGATTGTGGTGTAGATGGTTTGATTTGTGTTAATAACAGGGCAGGAGGACATCTAGGTGACCTTTCAATGGAGCAGATGTATGAGGATCTATCAGATCTTGGTGTTCCACTTATCTGCGCCGGAGGAATTGGGAGTGAAAAGGAACTCATCGCGGCCATGGAGACGGGATACGATGGAGTACAGATGGGCACGAGATTCATTGCTACACACGAATGTACAACTCCACAGGATTACAAAGACGCCATAGTCAATGCGAAAGAGGAAGACATCACATGGACAACAAAACTTACTGGTGTCCCTATTGCAGTCATAGAAACAAAAGGCTCCAAGAAGCATAGTAATTGGCTTATCAGAAGACTTCTAAAGAGTAGATTCAAACATCGAGTCAGGGTACTGATAACAGGTATCTCGTTCTGGAGAATGAGGTCATTAGCCAGGGGAAAGAAATCTTCATCGAAAGATCTGTGGTCTGCTGGAAAAAGTGTTGAGACAGTAGATGAGATAGGTTCGGCAACATCAATCATGAGGAGACTTGGGCGTTCTCTGGAATCAAAAAATGATTGATCAAGAGTCCAAGTATGCCAGCTTGTTGAGCTGTTGAAGGTCACCAATTACACCAAATCCAAACTCTTCTTCCAACGCTCTCGAGACCAGTTTGAAGTCGGAGTCTCTAGTTGCAACAACAACACTTCCTACGCCCACGGAGAAAGAATCGGCAATAATTGCGGCACTCTTCATTATATCGCAATCGCCTTTCTCTGGGTAAATTGCTTCTCCATCTATCTCTGTTCTTGCAGGGATATCTTCCTTGTGCTCTCTCTTATGCTGGTCTACCACTCTGAAAATCTCTCTATGATTGGTCAGGAAAACTTCTAGGTCGATCTCATTGGAGATGCTCTCCAAACCACTTCCATCCCAGTTGTTGAAGATTGAAACGATAGAAGATACCCTCTCTTGTAGAAACTTCTCAGAGACAATCTTGTCCCATGACGACCTTTCAATATACACGTTTTCAAATAAGTCCAGAACGATATTTGGAGATTTGACACGATTCATGAACTCCCCCATCGCGGCCGTGGGAATATTCAGTAGCACGCGCTCTTCCTTAGCAAGGGATCTCAACTTCCAGTGAAATGCCCTCTGCATCGTCCAATCAAAACTGCCAAGACTATCTGGAGATAATTCTCTTAGTAAATCATCCTTGAGAGCATCTATCAGAATATTCGTATCCACCAATACCAAAGGCTTCAGACCCAAGCTACCAAGAGTCTTTCTTTCTCTAACTGAAATCTTTCCTGACTGTCTTGTAAATAGATTTCTCTGAGTATTCTGCAGAATTTTCTTTTCTTTACCTTCGAACTCTCCAGATTTCAAAGCTCTCTCAAACATCCTAAGTGCTCTAATAGGACTCATTTCAGCAACCTGTTCAATAATAGTAACAATTGAAAAGGTATTTTTCTCCTTGGATCTCATTTCAGAATCAAATCTTCTCTCAAGATCAGATCTCCTAGATTGAGATGAATGACTCATCTTCATTATCGCAGCCATTACTCTGCCCTGGAAAGGATCTATTGGAAGCCCATGCTCCACTGGATACATTTTGATCGACTCCAGAGACTCGATGATAGAGGCACTATCTTCATCGCCATCCCTGCGACGATGCTCGTTGCTTACATGATCTATAACTCTCGATGTAGCTCCCAACTGATTCTTTTCTGTGTAATCTTTACAGACATTGAGATACATTTTGAATCTGTTTGTTACTGAGGCCGAGAGAGTGGGATATGCATCAATAAGAGAAACTGCCTCCTTCCATCCTCCTCCATGTGCGAACGAAATCAGAGACCATCGTAGAAATATTGCAGATCTTTCAATATCTATTTCCATCAGCTTAGAAGCCGCATCTTTGTACGCCCATGCCGACCCAATCAAATCACCACTCCTTTCTAGCAGGGCCGCCTTAACAATCTGACATTCGGGACTTTTACTATCATTCTCCCTATACCAGGTTTCCAATGACTCAATACCTACAGAGTGTTCGAAAACTAGGTCAGAGGCGAACCTTATTGTTCTCATAGAAACGCTCTCCGATGAAATCACTGATTCAAGAGAGGATATAGCTTGGTCCCTAGTGGGGCCCTCTCCATTTTGGAGATTTACAGCCGCCCTATTGAGAATCAGTGCATTTATGACTGCCTCGAAAAGCCTCCTCTCCAATATTGTCAAATCGGCATCATTAACTGAATTAACTAACTTCTCTATTCTTACTTCCTTAACTATTCCATCTCCTTCTGGCCCCAGAGCCATCCTAACCTCTTTCAGGGTCTTAAGTCCTTCAGAATCTAACTTATCATGAACCGCCTCAAGATTACTGCTTATTCCATCAAGGAGAGAAATCAGTCCCACACACACCTCAGAAAGCACCCCATCTCTATCCGCCCCTTCTATTGATGCAAGAGCTACTCTTCTTGCTTCCAACAATTTGGATGAAATCCCTACAGAGTCTTTTGCAGTAATCAAGTGCCACGACAACATGACACGAAATGGATACGCTCTCTGTAACGAAACCTCCTCAATTAGCATGTCTGTTAGTCCCTTTATTTCTGCTGACATTGTAAACGACGATATGATCTCATCAGTATACCTGATTTGATCTATTTTGGATAGAATACTAGCTGCCATTGTCCTAACTTGAGATGGAGAATTAGGATGAGTAAGAGCCAATCTGAGGCACTCTTCATTGAGTTCCGGCAGGCCAGAAACTATGGAATCATTTGAAATTCCCGTAGAATCACTTGATACCATAGTCAAGCATACCTTCAGGCCTCTGAAATCAGCTACTGCCTTACCTTCAATGTAACTCAGAGCAGTAGAGAAATCTCCAGATTCAACGAGTCCTTCTGATGCTATCCAAGCTAACCTAGATGGAACGCTTCTACCACTCTCTCCGATTATGGAAACTCCCTCCATTGCCAATTCAAGAGACATTTCCGTAGGATAAAGATCCACTCTCAACCAGCCTTCTATTTTGATTGCAGAAGATAACTCATCCTCCTCTTTCCTTTCGACAGTCAGGCTCCAGTCACAATCCTCTCCCCCTCTCAGAGAAATTAGAATACTAAGATCCCTAGCTACTTCAGCACAGTCTCCTTCGATACGTTCTAACACTCCTCTGGCCCTATCAGATTGAGCTGCAGCCAACAATAGCCCCTCAAGTAGCATTGCATCTCCTTCCAAGCCAGTCAACGAAGGAGACATCCAATCTTCCCAAAGATTACGACGAGGATTTTTCCTCAAATCTTTCCCAATCTTCTGAATAACTTTCATTTGTGACGCTGAAAGTTTGAACGGAGCAACCAAATTCAACCAACTTCTGAGTGATTCATTATGAGAATAGTCGATCCTTGATCCGAATATCCATGGGTCTCTTTCTCCAAAAATAGATTCAGGCTCCACAATCGGGAAAAGCCCCAGCTCTGCTAGAAGAGGGGATTCTCTGGCAAGTCTCTCCCAAACGGGATGAACTCCATTTCTACACTCCTGTCTTATCACATCCATCTCTTGATCCCAAGAAGCCTTCCACTCATCTTTACCAAGCCTATTTTTTTGTGCTATGAGTATAGCAAGCCTGTATCCACAGGAATGACTACTGGAGATAGCATCCTCTGGTGAAGCGAGTTTGTCGGAAGTAGTAGTAATCTTTCCACGACCACCTCTTCTTCCAACTCTACGTGAGCTACTCTTCTTCATATTGTCAACAGAGCCCACCATATCAACGGCCTCCTTACTAGCGGCAATCAAAGCAAGAGCCTTCCAGCTCGGATCTTGCAGTAATGACCATGAAGGGGCATTTGTAAGCTTCTTTCTCCGTGTTGCTTCATGGTCACCAGATCTACTTAGTAATTCTAAACAGTCCAGAAGGTACTCCTCCATAGCACAACCCTGACTCTCGGCCTATGCGCTCTGTACATCAACACATCGCCTTAGTAATCTACGTGTCAGTAGAGGAAATAAGCAATCACGCCTCGGGTGATACATGGATTTAATCAGAGTGGCAATTCTGATGATTCATCCAACACTGGCTCTCGCTTTGATATGGGCATTCATGAAACAAAGGTCTTGGAGGAGAGAAAGAGAGATACTACGAGGCCATGAAAGAACCTCATCTCTGAATGAACATGAAAAGTCAGGAAATAGAATGATGGCATACCTGATTTTTGTTATCCTGGTCGCATTTATCGCACAGATCGTCGAGGCAATCATCTCTGGTCAAACCAACGAAGAAGCACTAAACCAACTCATTCCCGACCATTATCATGGCTGGGCTGGAATTCTGGCTCTTGTACTCATGGGATCCCTATGGTATCTGGGCAGAAAGACCAGCTCATTGAGACGAGAAGGAGAAAATGCTACAAAAACTCGAGACTTACATGGAAGATTAGGTGATGTAATGGCCGTTTTGGTAATCATCCATGCATTCCTAGGATTCTTATACCTACTTCAGATAATTTGACTATCTCTTACCAGGCTTCCAGAATTGAAGCGGAAGAGGCAACTCTTCTTTCATTGCTCTGAAAGCTAAATGATCAGCACGCTCATTCCACCTGTGCCCTTCATGAGCTCTTACATGCTCTGTTGTAATGACAAAAGAGGCGCCCACCTCTTCCCAAAGTGAACGAACTCTAGTCGCCAGCTCCTTGTTGGCCTTAGCCTTCCATTTTCCGGACCCTATGTTCATTGCATACTCAGAATCCCCTCTGATCACTATCTTACCCGAATCATGATTCTTGAGAATCCAGATAAGAGAGTGAGCGAAAGCACTCAACTCAGCAGTATTGTTTGAACCAACACTAGCTCCGATGTACCTTTCATCAAGTGGGTTTGTGACCACCAACCCACTCTTCTCGTTAACAATCTCTCCGTGGCCCCTGCCTATTCCATTGTCCCCGTTCACTACACAGAAACCCCATCCCGCAGGAGTCTCAGAGGTTACATTTCTATTCTCGCCACACGAACCATCGAAGTAGATGTAAGTGGACGAGTTACTCATCTTCATTCCTCTATGAGACCACGATATGTAGTCCCATCTAGCAAAGACGCAAGCTCGGAAGCATCAGAAATAGACATTTTACAAATCCAACCCCCTCCATAAGGGTCTTCATTGATCAGCTCAGGAGAGTCCTCTAAAACATCATTGATTCCGATAACTTCTCCACTTATTGGAGCATAAATCTCACTAACTGACTTTACAGACTCCACACTAGCGAATGACTCCATCGAATCAACAACGGCACCCATTTCAGGTAGCTCTACCCATACAACATCAGTAAGGGCGTTCTGCGCATAGTCAGTTACACCTATGACTACGGAATCCCCCTCGACCCTAATCCACTCGTGCTCCTTGGTATATCTTAGCTCATCAGGTACCTCGCTCACTCTCTCACCTGACCTTACGAGGGCGACCTAACAGTCAATCTTTCGTTTCTGCCTACTCCTCTTCTAGGCTTCTTTCTAAGTGTACTTTCTCTAATTCTGCCCATGCTCCACCCATTTTTTCGACACCCGCTTCGTCTTGCTCTCGTTTCAGTCTGGATATCATTTCATCCTCGGATTCTCTACTAATCCAAGAGTCAAGAAAGAAACCCCCATGCTCTCTGCCGTCAGCTCTCCTCATTGCTAAAAGCATCAACCCACAAACGGCCGCCAATACAGGGAAAGCAAACGATCTATTGTCTTCATTTGAAAAATCCTCATCTAGGATGATGAGGCTACCATCACCAATGGATATTGAGGTGAGAAAAACCATGGATATCAGTACACCTAGCAAGACCCTCCTGAGTCGGATAGAGGGGGAGCTCATGATAATCAACAAGGGGTTCAGCGAATCAACTTCTCCATCTCAATAGTCCTGTTGGATTAGTTTCAGTATCTTATAGGGTAGGAGCGCTCTGTTAACAGGAGTGACTTCTAGAATACGTCCATCATCCCTCCTCCTAATATCTTGGAGTAGTGGATGACGACTCTTTTTATGAAGGGTCAGAAGGGTAGGCATGTCATACTTTAGTGCCTCACGAACCGCGGATACGAAACCCTCGCTTTCTACAGTAAATTTCCCAACTTCATCGATCACCAAGTATTGACAATTACCAATGGCATTCAGAATCGCTGGAACACCAACCCTATCAATTTCACTGGGGTTAATACCGTATCCGAGTACCCTATGACGCGAGTCAATCTCCTTGTGAGCCATTATCCCCCTCTCACCGGTTGCGATATCGACGCAAGCGTAACCAACCCTCTCACCATTCTCAATTATTGCCTCTGATCTCATGCCTGCAATTACCGGAATTCCGACAGACCCAGAACCCTCTTCTTCGATCATCTTGACAACCTTATCGAGAACTGCTGACTTACCCGATCTAGGTAGTCCAGTTATTCCAATCTTAGGATTGATGCCCATTAGCTCCACTCACCCTTAACACACATGCGTGATAGTACGACTAGTGTAGGATAAGTAATGATAATAGTCTATTCGGTTAATCCTGTCTATTTCTTCCCCACAACGGAAATCTATTTCCGTTTTATTGATAGTCGTGCTTCAACTACATTGAAAACGACAACTCATCTTCCGGAACAGGGAAAGGAAGGCTTTCGATCTCATAGTAGCTCACGTTATTATTGGCCCCCCATGCTCTTGACCAAATCTCCAAGTCTTCAGAATTCAAGACCTTACAGAGCCACTCCAAACCAACAACTAGCGAACCCCCTCCCTTCCCAGTCAAAGAACCGATTATATCCTCCGAGAACTCAAGATAGTTCACTGAGTTACTCAAGACGCAACCTTCAGGAATAACCGCCCATCGAAGACGCCGATTATTGGTTGATCCTAGTATGGCCTGACATGCAATCCTAGGGCCAGACGGAGAGTTACTATCTCCATTCCAAGATGAGTTAGATCTCTGAATTGCACCCTCCACAACATCATTATCGAATGCTGGATGATGCAGGCAAACTTTACCGTCTATTACCACGAAGTGAGTATTCCGAATGAAAGGTATTTCTGAATTACCCTCCGACCAGTCTTCAATATATTCTGACCATGCACTCTGGTCGATTTCACCGACCCTTACTCTAACAGAATTTCCATCTGGATTCAGCCAGCTACCCTCTTCCGATAACCTGGGTTTATCCGCCAATCTACCAATCGCCTCGATAACTTTCTTCCTATCGAATGAATCTATTGGCATCCTCGGAACTGCCCAAGTAGCATCAGTCCAAGAAGACCATGAACCTCTTTCCAGGTCTAGAGAGGGCGAAGGCCTTGAGAGGCCCACCTCGGGAGAAATATCATTCGCGCTTAAAGGACCATAGCTTACCATCTTCTCAGTCTTACCGCCTACAGTCAGTCCCAGCACCGCTACTCCATGGGATATTCCGGGGAAAACCCTGTTTGGATCAGGGAATGACCAAGTTGAGAACCACTCATTGTTTTCAACCAGTAGCTTTCTCAGGGGTGCACTACTTCTCTCCCTCAGAATGGAATCTGGAACGATTATTCTAATCCTGCCCTCTTCGCCTACGAGTTGCACAGATCTCTCGAGAAATAATCTATACATGTTCACATTTCCACGAAGTGCAGAAAATCTCAGACTACCATCATACTCTCTTGCTTCCCTCAACTTACTGGAAAGGTCTCTACGAAGCCGGCCTCCCTCCTCATGACCTCTGAATCTATCCTTTATCCTAATCCAAGGAGGTCTACTAATCAGTAGCTTGGGCCTCTCATTCCATGGCCACTCGCTGAGAAGGGGATCACCTTCGAGGACATTGCTTTCAAGAATCATTTCAGCCTCAGCACGACCAATCATCTGACTTCTGCTATCTCCTGATAGATCGACTAATCCAGCCTTCCCTAGTGTGATGAGTATTCTCCTTCTAGCCGCTTCAACGGCAAGCCTCGAGAAACCCACCAGTTGCAAACCCTCTAGCAATCTCAAAGTATCAGAACACCTCTTCTCATCAGAAAGAAGCTCTATTCTCTGTGCGTGGAGTCTTATTAGTTGTGAGACAACTAATCCCGCGCCACAACTAGGATCAGCGAAAGGCAGAGGGATTCCAGAGCTAGTCTTCTCCGAGCTATCAGAATAGTCATCTTCCCCTAAGGACGACGAGGCTTCATTGTTCAATCTCTGTGCATAGTCTCTGAACGCAGGCGGAATAGCAGACAGAGACAGGATCGGAGGAGACTCTTTCTTCTTACTGTGACCTCCACTGGCAAGCTCGTCTGCTAGGACCGATCCAACAAGCCTAGCAGGAGTTGAGTAAGCCCCCTTAGGAGAACGCCCGTCTTCTACGGCTTCAAATCTTGATAGTAGCTTTTCCAAAACCACACCGGGGTCAGTCAGCAGACCAGCAGTAAGGGTAGGCCATGTAGGAGGGAGGGATGCAGCAATTGGCGTTCCTGAAATTACAGAAGACTCCCAGAAATCCAGCCAACATTCGATTTGCTTCGCTCTATCAGGACAGGCCTGATCTAGCCTTGCATACCAACCTGCAGCTTCACCAACCATTGTATCACTAACTGGAAATCATCAACCTTTTTTGAAAGGTTGTATATCAGTCAATAAAATTGCTTATCAACTGAGAGAAAAAGAATCTTCTTCAATCTCGATAATAAGCTCACTCTGAAGGAGCCAAGCTATTGCTTCGTCAAGATCATCTACTCTAATCCCAAGAGGTATAAGATTACTCATCAAAGAGTCGAAATGGACAGGAGCAGGTCCTTCTAGTGAGCGGAGCTCCAGCAATCCTAGGACATGCTCTGCAACAATGGCCAGCAATGGGTCGTCTCCAACATCGAAAGATCCGAAATGTACCGCAGGCTCCCCTTCCTGACTCGTTTCAGAATCTCTTTCTGTTGATTTACTGCTTATCTCGTAAACATCAAAGAGATTTTTCTGATGTGGGTCCTCAATCCCCGTGCCAACCACTTCTCGTTGTCTTTTCAGCCTCTTTACTAAAGTCTCTATTCTGTGAAGACGTTGCTCTAATCTCAACCTCTCCCTTCCCAGATGACTCTCTACTAACTCCAGCTCTTCCAACGCTCTTTCATCCAGCCAGGAAGATAAATTCCAAGAAGGATCCAACCTCAGCATAGTCTCCCAGAGCCTAGCTACAGATTCTGGGAGTGTTCTAACGTCTATCCGTGGACTTTCCTTGCCATCTTCGGGCGCGCGCTCCATTGCGCACTCATTCTCAGTGACCGTCTATCAACTATCCTCTCCTCGGGCCATCATCAGTTAGGGGTTAATTGATGAATGATGAACATTTGCCGAGACCCATGGCTACCTACCGGCTAGCAGTACTGCCCGGCGATGGGACCGGACGCGAAGTAATGAGAGAGGCACTACGAATCCTCTCAGTTTTTGAGGAAAACAGTCCCGCATCGTTCGACATAAATGAGATTCCATGTGGTGGCCAGTATTACCTTGAGACGGGCGAAGAGTGGCCAAAGGGGTCTTTCGAATACTGTAGGGATGAGTCTGACGCCATTCTTTTGGGTGCTATTGGATGGCCCGATGCTAGACTTCCGAATGGAGACATGGCAGGCGGACAGACCATTCTTGGGCTTAGATCAGGCTTGGAGCTATATGCCAATGTCAGGCCAGTCAAACTTTATCCCGGTGTCACTCACAAGGTGCACGGGGTTCACAAGCAAGTCTGGAACCCAGATTTGGTAGATATTATCATGATTCGTGAGAATACGGAGGGACTCTACCACTCGCTTCTCAGGAGAATGGAGCAGAGGGCTTTAGGAAAGAAGGATGAACCGATTGTAATTGAAGAGTTTCCCGGGTTAGACGGAGAGGTTGCATGGGACCCCCGTCCAATTTCAAGGGACGGCAGTGAGAGGGTAATCAGATTCGCCTTCGACTATGCCAAGCATAGACAGGCGAAAACGGGAGCCCCCCAGTCCGTAACATGTGTAGACAAGTCCAATGTCACCCGGGGTTGTCAGCTTTTCAGGAAGATATTCAGGGAGTTCGCAGAGAGAAATCAGGATATAGCTGTAAAGGAGGCGTATATCGATGCCTTCACCATGTGGCTCGTTAGGAACCCAGAAGACCTAGACGTGGTGGTCCTCCCAAACATGTTTGGTGATATTGCCACAGATTTGGCCAGTGTCTTGCAAGGAGGGATGGGAATGTCCGCAAGCGCGAATATGGGGCCCAAGCATATGCTTTTCGAACCCGTCCACGGGTCCTCTCCAAAACACGCTGGAAAGAATGTTGTCAATCCTATAGCTATGATACAATCTGTGCAGATGATGTTCGAGGCCCTAGCATTCAGAAAGAAGGATCAGAATCTTGATACCTGTGCTGAGATTCTACAGAGTGCGATACAGAAGCATTTCGAAGATGGAGGCATAGTGACCTATGACTTGGGGGGTTCAGCAAGTACCTCCGAAGTCGGCCAAGCTATCGCTATGAGATGCGAGTCGATGCTCAAAGAGAGATTCCCCTAACCAATCCTCAGCGATGAGCTAGACATTATCTCCAAGGCGTCTCTAAGAACCGCCTCATTGTTCCAATCGGTAGTAGTGGGATCCTCCAATAGCTCATCGACAAGCCTGCCCATAGCCCTGGCAACTTCATCTACTATCGTAACAGTAGCTGTTTTGGATGTCCTAGATAGGGGATTAAGGTCTATGGCAATTACCTGCTTTCCAAGCGAAGTCAGAGCCTCGCAACGATCTCCATCCTCAAGAGGGACCAGCACAACATCAGCCTGCTCTATTCCCCGGGAAGAACATAACGACCTAGGCCCTTCTAGCCCCAGAATTCTTCCATCTGCCACTGCCCCTAGGATCTCTACATCCATGATGGGCTCCCTAGCCACTTCTAGAGACTCCATCCCAAGTCGATCCCTCAGGGACTCTAATTCACCTATCAGCAAATCCATTCGTTCATCGGTCCGGTAGTATATGTTCACCTCAACAGGACAACCAAGTATCGAGGCAATCATAATCGCCTCACTACCTGCTAGGACAGTCGTGTTCCCATTCATCGAGATAACTGGACTTTTAGCAGCAAGTAGACGAGCAGCCGCCTCGCGAATTGCTAATGACGCCGAATCTATTGTCCTCTCGCCAAGAAGATAGTCAAAGGCCTCACCGCGTCCATGAGCAATCATTGCTGATTCTGCCAATAGCCCTCTCTTGGAGGCCTCTACCATCCTCTGTCGGGACATTAGGGATGCCTTCCTAGGGTGTGAATCTGGGATATCTGCCATAATCACTCTCCTCTGAACCTCATCGACAGATCAAGGGGCAATACACCTCTGTTAATCGAGCTAGTGGAGATTAAATCCACCCCGCAATTAGACCATTCCTTTACTTCATCTAGAGAGATCCCTCCCGAGCCCTCAAGGATACACCAATCACGTAATCCCTCTTCCTCCATACGCTTCGAAACTATAGATGACGATTCAGGACCCATATTATCGAGCAAAATCACTACTCTCTCACCTCTCTCCCTTTCAGCCTGGACTCTCTTCCAAATTTCAGCTACAGTTAGCGCTTGCTCCACAGACCTTACCTCTATCACTATGAAGTTAGAATTAGCGTCAATATCAACCTCCGAAACTAATCTGGCTAAGCCCTCATCCTCGGTCTCACTACCAACTATTGATGAGAGAACCTCGCTATCCTTGATCATCAGAGCGTCCTCCCTGCTTAATCGATGTGTTAACCCTCCTCCAACGTGGACTGCCCATTTGTCTAGAAGGCCCCAGTCAACCTTTCTGGTGCAAGCTACGCCCATACTTCCAGCCTCGTTAATCCATCTTGAAGAATTAGTGGAAATCCCTGAAAGCCTTCCGAGGACATTCAATAACACTCTCTCAGAACGTAGCATTTCAGTACCACCACCTGATATTCTGAGAACCTCGTCCCCAACCTCAACTAGAGATCCCTCTGACACTCGCCACTCTACCATACAGGAGGGATAGTGCGTTTCCAGTAACCTTTCAATTACGAAAGTCCCACATATCAGCCCCTTTTCTTTGGAGATGACAATCGCCTCCATATGACCACCAGGACCTTCTCCTCCACTGCCTTCGTCAGAGACCATCGCTGTCATCCACCTATCAATTGAATCAAGCATCATCATGCTAGGCGCCCCATCAAAGAAGAGGAGACCAGACCTATCATGGGGCAACGCCGTCATGACAGGTGCTGAAAGCTCTCAGACTTGAAGGGTCCGAATTCAAAGGTCCTCGCTCAGCGCCTCTAAGCTACCCTCTACGGCGGATAGACAGGCCAGTATATCGTCAACTGTAGCGCGTAGCTCACTGAGCTCGGAAGATGAGACCACTATGACCAGACTCACTCCATCATCATCCTCAACTATTTCAGACTCGAACGACCCGGGATCATCGGGCATAATAGACTCCAAGAGATTCTCAGCCACATCTCTGGAACCGGTCCATACTACACGCGCAGTCGCGTCTTCCATATCTAAAGCGGAGGACCCCCCATCTTTTCAGCTCAACTATTGCTAATCGTTATCAAAAACAATCATGTGCATCTAGTACTCCCGATGAGATATGAGTGAGTCTATTCCGCCTTCTGACACTGCCGAATCAGTGACTGCAGGCCATCCTGACAAGCTCTGTGATGCCATCTCAGACTCCATTTTAGATGCATGTCTAAGCATCGACCCCAATGCCCGTGTTGCCGTTGAAACCATGGTCAAGGGAACCGAAGGAGAAGCGGTCATAGTTCTCGCAGGAGAGGTCAGTCTCAATGGACAGCCCCCAAACTACGAGGAAATTGCTCGTCTTACTGCTTCATCGATCGGATATACTGACGTTAAGATTGGGATGGACGCCTCATCGAACGATAGTTGTCACGTGCACACTCACATAACCACTCAGTCTCAATTCATCAGCCAAGGGGTCGACGGCGACCTTGAGACACAGGGGGCAGGCGATCAAGGCGTAATGTTCGGTTACGCGTGTACGGAGACAGAGGGAACCGCGGAGCTTAGAGGGAGATTCTTCCCACTCTCAGCAGCTCTTGCGCAAAGGCTAACTAGACGCTTGGAGACTGTTCATGACGAGGGCATCATACCCTGGGTTAGGCCTGATGGAAAGAGCCAGGTGACAGTACAACTAACTGATGACAAGCGTTCAGTAAGTAGGGTATCTACCATAGTAATAGCATCACAACACTCTCCGAAAGCAGGACCAAACTGGCCCGCTGAGGACGATTTCTCAGATGAAGAAAGACGTCAGTATATCGAGCAACAGATTAGGAAGCACGTGGTAGAGCATGCTATTCCCCCTAGTCTGTTAGACAATCCTGAGATAATAGTCAACGGAACAGGATCATTCCCTGATCCCGGAGGTCCCTACGCAGATGCCGGTTTGACAGGTAGGAAAATTATCGTAGACACATATGGAGGAGGAAGACATGGCGGGGGGGCATTCAGTGGAAAGGACCCATCGAAGGTAGACAGATCAGCAGCATACTATGCCAGGTGGGTCGCTAAGCATGTGGTCGCATCTGGTCTGGCGGACAAGTGCGAGATCCAAGTAGCATATGCAATTGGTAAAGCCAGCCCAGTCGGTTTAAGGGTGGATACCTTTGGAACAACTAATGGTGAATTAGGTAAAAATCCAGATTCTACAATCTCCAGGTTGATCTTGGAGAACTTTGATTGGAGGCCGGCGGCTATGATTAGGGATCTCAATCTGAAGAGGCCAATCTACAGTTCTACTTCGTCTGGCGGGCACTTTGGAAGAACTCCAACTGAAGAAGGACTATTCCCATGGGAAAGGCTAGATGAGTCGATATTAGACTCACTTAGATCTCACTAAAGAGACTGAAAGACAAACATATCTGGCAGGGTATTGAAAACAAACACTTTGTGCGGCAATCATGTCAAGAATACCTGCGGTCCTACTCCAGCAGTTCGTCGGCATGAGTGATTATGAGAGAACACTAGCAATAGACAGGGCCTCTAGGGAACTAGGCCTGTCCAAAAGCGAGATTATTTCGCAGTTGGATGAATTTCAAAACGGACAGGTAAAGCCTACAAATTCTCCAACCACCACTCACTCACAACCTACAAGAGAAAGCAATTTTTCACGGCAAGAAGTTGAGAAAGAAGGCTCTCCCAGATTCTTGGAAAATACTCACAAGTATAGATTCACATATGATCCGAGCCACTCGGGAAAGAAGAGGCAGTCCGAAGTGGACCAAGCTATATCCTGTCCACACTGCAATGTGGCACTAGGGATTCCATCTATCAGGCCTATTTCGGTAAAGTGTCCTGCGTGTATGATGGAATCCACATTTGAGAACTAGACTCCCCAGAACTCGCTACCCCTTCCCCCCTCCTCTTCCTCCGAAAGGGACTCGACGATAATGCTCAGCAGGTATCTTCCTAGGATCGCCATTACTGGGAGAGACCACGTTGCCGCCACTGAGTCAACCCGCAAATCGACATCCTGTCCTCCCAACATACTGAGTGAAACCTCATTGATTGCAGAAATTACGAAGTAAGCGACGAACCCGGTAGCCAGAAGCATAATGCTCTGACCTGTGAAGGACCCTTCCTTCCACCTTAGGACCCCTAAAGACAGGAATAGGGAGAAGAACGCTACAAGAATCCATGAGAGGGCATTATCGATTGCGATTACCCATACTGCAATATCGCTATTTACAGCGTTCACATCAAAATTAGTAGATGACGATAGAATAGAGGAAGCGTATGCTTCAATCTCTAGGCTAGATGCATATAATACCTGTATGACTGTCACTACGGCAATTATCATAGAAACTAACGCCAATGCCCATAACATGGAAGTAAGAAGACTTCCAGTGGCGGCAGCCCGCATGTCATTCAAAAGACGGTCAAGCTGTTGCTCCCATCCAAGTCCTCTGGAAAGAAGCCAAATCCCGATAATGAGGGGTAGCGTACCAATAAGGGCACTTCCATAGTCTGATGGAAGGATAAGACCGACACCCAGAATGATCATCACGGCCGCGATTGGAACGAGTAGCCTAGCTCTCCAACGAGGGTCCTCAATTGCCTTTACAACATAGTAGTAGGTACTCTCAATTCCCTTAGACTGTCTGACAATTATCTTCTCGATATGATCTACTCTGACTCTGGAAGTGATTATTGGTAGCGCTTCCTCATCATCAGCTCCATCAGTAACGAGAATTGCCTTATCAGGTTGGAACTCTTGTATTACCTCGTCTAACTGAGTAGCAATTTCTCTATCGCTTCTGGATCCAACTCTGACATCACCCGTCAGAAGGGCTATTTGGACCTCATCATCGCCAACCGCCTCTTCAGCTAAACGGTCATGTTGGTGCAAAGCTCCCAGTATGGCATTAGTATCCGACTCCTCTGGATCGGCTATTCCGAGCCTCAAAGCGGCGGCAAGGGTAGCCTTACGGCCCACGACTGGACCCCTTATACCGGCCTTGACACCAAGATCATTATCTCGATCTACTGTCAGTACCAGAGTTCGTACCATCTCCTCCTCCTCAACCTCTGATACCCCCCGGGCGATATGAAGAATTGCCTACAATCATGACTGTAACCCTCATTAGGAACTAGAGTCGGACCCTCCAGAGTCATTGTATCTTCTCCGTTGCTTGGCTCGGATATACTTCAGAGGATGTGTCAACCACTCTTGATCACAAAGAGAGTCGTCTCCAACTTGAACCGGACAGCGAGCATTGGTCTTCAAAGCCGCACACCCATGAGGGGTATACTCCCTTTCGTATATGTGAGCAACCTGATATGAAGTCGTATCCGGACTATAGTCAGGTGCTCCAGAGAAAAATCCACAAGTCTGCTCTTGGGTATGACCGAGAGCCTTGGAGAAAGAAGCCAGAAAAACCCTGCCCACGTGATTAACGTTGACTCCTTGGTTGAGCTCTGAAACCGCTGACTCAAAACAGGGAGGCCAATCTTCTCTAACAGCCGCTGAGACGGGCATCTCTTCTTTTACCCGTAGGGCCAACATTCCGATAATCCTCTCCACCGGGTCTGAGAACTGCGCGGCAAATTCATCACTCATCTTCTCCATGCGCTGTCTACAAGTCGAGTCAAGGTACCCTCTCACTCTCTCTTTCAGCAACCTAGATGTCCTCTCCCTGCTATTCTCTCCAGAGGCTGGATCCATCCGAACCCAACCGTTTCTGACTGGTCTGTTAGCCAATCTCCAATATGTTCCTGAAATTTTTGGACAAAGCTCAATGAAGTCAGAAACAGGTACCCAGTAGATCATATCATCGCCCTCTTCGATTTTGATTCCAGAAAGATAACTAGAGCAAATAGTTGAGAAATTAGTTACGTCCTTGCCGAACAGTCCATCTGCCCTGCTAGCCTCTCCCTCGATCCATCTTGCTAACAAGCGCTCATCGAAAGAAGCACAGACAACAAGCATGGCATGAAGGAACGATAGCGTCTCAGTCATCTTACCTGCTTCACTAGAGATATCCACCGTTGTTGCATCATCTACTCCGTCTTTGTGCATTACTGACTCCAGTAGACGCAACCTCCCCCTAGCTCGAACCTCCTCAAGCCACGGAGCCTCTACCAGATCTCCCACTGTGACCCCATTCTCCCTCAGAACTTCTCGTATGTGGTTCCTGCCTTGTGGCAACATTGGGTATCTCGATAACATCACCCTATCTTCAATTATGGGTGGCTTGAGTGGAATGGGCACGATGTCTAGAGAACCAAGAGGGTTATTCAACAATCACCGACCCCTTCCACTGGAGAAACATGTCTAGGCCCCCCACAGATCTAATGCCCTCCCTTGATCTTCTTGTAACAATTCAAGATGAATTTAGGAGTCATTTTGGATGGCAAGAATCTGACGATTTATCAAGTGCCAAAAATCTACTTTCTACTGTTGAGCAGTTAGGAGTAGAGCAATGGAAGAGATCCAACAGGGCTGCAACAGTAGCAAATATTCAGAGGAGACTCGTTCTCAGAGAACAAAACGTTGCTATCCTAGGCGCTGCAATAGATCTTGAAGAACTAACTAGCGCTCTTGAGTCACCAACTCTCCTCATTGCTGCTGACGGGGCAGCCGGAGCAATCTCTCTCTTACCAGATACGACAGCAGAGAGAGCATGGTCAAGATTAGCTTTCATAGTTTCAGATGCAGACGGAGGAGAGGGTACCATTGAGGCTGTGAAAAGGGGGAAAACAGTTTTTCTTCACGCACACGGAGATAATGAGAATGATTGGAGGGCCCTTTTGGAAATTGCAAAGCAAGCACCTACCCCGCCTCCTCTGATATTGACACATCAGACAACCGGAGAGATAGCTGGCATGCACAACCCAGGTGGTTTCACAGATGGCGATCGGGCCGCATGTATAGCTCTGTCATTGGGAATTCCGTTAGAGAGGATAACCATGCTAGGTACAAATACAAAGGAGGTAGGTAGGTGGTCAGGTACGACTGAAAAAGAAAAGAAACTAGTCAAATTACAGTGGATGGCAATTATTCTACAGGCTCTGGGAGTTCGCTACTAATCATAGGAAGTCTTCCAGGGTCATCACCGTCACTCTATCATTATTGAATAACGAGTCCACACTATCAGACATCCACCCAACACGCTGTTTCGTATAATCATCCACTCCGTAGCTCTCCATTACCTCCTTCGTAACCTGAATATATTTTCTGACCGCACCCTCAGAGACTGTTAGGACAACATTACCTCCACAAGTTGCAACCCCATCATTGGAGCTTGAGAATCTAGGGCCACCAGAGATTCCCGAAGCCCTCTGCACACACTTGCCAGCTAGAGGCATTCTTCGATAGGAGTGCCCACATTTTACACATCGTACTTTCTGCCTGGTGAATGCCATCATATTGCCTCTCATATCTGGGAGGAAATGAGATTCAATGACTTGTGATGCCACTCTATCCACACTCACTGACCTGAGTCTACTACCTAGTGCTAGTTGCTCGCCCATCTTGTCGGTCATACTAACAAGCGTCTTGTATGCAGAATTCACTGGCCCTGAGTCTAAGTCACCGGAATCATGCGTCCATCCATATCCTCTCAGATCTCCAATACTTCCCAGCCTGTCGCTTACTAGGTCCACTAAGTCCGATGCTTCGTTGGGGTGGGGTTGAGACAATGTAGCCTCATAGAAGACCCTAGAATAGCTCCATGAGCAATCCACGTTCAATGCCTCCTTGTCTATTTCCATCGGATTCAGTCTAGTTGTCAGAACCAGAGGAGCATCCATCCTGCCCCCTCTTCCTGCAGGTAAAATTTCCTTAGAGAAATTTAGCAAACCATCCATGAGCATCATTATGCTGTCCTCATCCCCATCACAATTCCTTCTTTTAGCCGCGTGGAAAAGTGGATGAGCGTATCCAGCAGATGAGGAAGTCCAGCCGATTAAGCGACACAACACCCCTCCAGAAGTATGTGGTGCGAGGCCGATGGCCAATTTTCCGACCAAGTCTCTCTCACTAGTCGCGTTATAGAATGGCTCCATTTGATAAAATCTAACTAGAAGCTCATCCACGAAATTACAAGTAGCGAGAAGATGATCCTTAGATCTAATTGACGGGATAAAGTCCTGTGGAAGCAACTCCAACATCTGACTATCAGATTTCAGGATGCTCCCTCGAATATCATGAGTATATCCAAGTTCAGCGAGAGCCTCCCAAGATGTACCAATCTCTGCTGGTTTGAAGTGTGTTACTGGCACATCACTCATATCGTACCTTGAGGTACCGTCTCTGAAGACAGAAACCCCATGCTTTGCTCTAAGAATCCCCTTCTCCAATGGCTCTGGGGACTGCCCTATCGAAACTAGCTTCTTTACAGCTTTGATCTTCGAGGGAAGCTTGTCCAGCCCCAGTGCTCTCCTTTTTACTTCAAGAACCGATGAGACTGGGACTGTCGTAAACTCACCACGACGCCTCCTTTTGCCTCCACGACTCTTGCGAACCTCTGTTCTTCCTCCACACTCTTTGGCCACATTGGGTTCCGGTCTGACATGACACCTGATATGTGGAGACTCTGAACCGCATTTGCTACAAATTCTCGGCCCCATAAGAACTCTAATACTTCCCTTGGAAGATGCCTCTCCTAGGAGCCTTTGAGGCCCCCCACTCTCTTCAATAGGATATAGCGAGTGAACCAATGGTTTCATCTCCCTGACTCCGGACTTCTCCGGTCTGCCCATTCTTGCTCCAATTCTACACGTTGCTGAGTCCTCCCATCTCATTGAGGATAGCTTCCTAACTAGCCACAACGAACCATCAACAACGTGATCATCTAGTAACGAAACCGACCTATTCAGAGAGACCACATCCTCTGGCCCAAGATCAGAGATTCCCTGTGCAGCTTCTTCCCCAATCGCTTCTGTCTCTAGTGTGCCCTTCCCTTGTTGCATAGCTAGCGTAGTTGCCCGTACTCTGGCAAGGCCCCTTCTACTCTCCAGCTCACTCTTTCTCTTGCCCTCAACTTGGATTACCTTCTTGGCTTCACTAACTCTGACGAGCCTATCGTCGATATGTCCCATCGCATCCACGGAGCTAACTACTACTCCTTCCTCGTTCATCAGCCCTAGTCCCTCCAAGAGACCTTCCCAGTTGGATGATACCACGATATCTCCAGCCTCATGATAGTGCTGTAAACCAAGAGTCAGAAGACACGATTTTACAATTCCATGATTTTTGACAGACATCCACGAAGGCCACATGTCAAAGTCCGGCTCATTTGTCGAGTCTACGTCCTGTAAAGAATCAGGGCTCCAATCTCTCGACGCTCCACTTATCCTCAAGCCACTTTCTTCAATTTCTGACCCAGTTAATTCTTGGATAAGAGGTTTAGTGATTGAAATCGGAAGATCAGACCACCATAGATTCCAAGGAGGAGGGACAGCGGTCCCGAAAGCCTCAGATATTCTCTTCGACTGTTGCCAAGTCAAATCTATATCTCTCAGGAAAAGATACCATTCTCGCTTCCGCCACTCCCTCTCAAGAGCATCCTCCCCCCCTCGATTTATTGCGCCATTAAACGGTAGCCCTTTGGGTAGAGTATCAGGCCCTACTCCCATAATTTCTCCAAAGGTTGAGACTTTCTGAGGATGATCCAATGAATCCAGAAGGTCCGCCGCCCACCAATCTCTATTGTAAGCTGAGGGAACCAGATTCTTGTTGTTCTCAAGAAACTCGCCGAAACCCATCAGAATCTCTCCATTATCCCAAACAGAAACCACTCTCTCTCGAACCAATTTCCACTCATCTAGGGTGTGTACACGTCTAAACTCACCATCATCAAGAACTACCATTGGCCCCTCGATATCAGTACAGGGAGTAACTGCACAAGCCTTCCCAGGCCGCTCAATCTTCATCTGAGTTCCAACCGATAGGAATCCACCTGCCGCCTCCATTGATACTGGATTCAACCCAGCAGCCGCCAACCCAGTAGCTCTACTTCTCCCATATCTAAGTCTAAATCCCCCAGGTTCACCAGGCTCACCAAAGATAGGTCTTCCAGCAATCACATCATCCATATATCTTGAAATCTCAGGAATTTGCCTGCTTTTGAAGCCATCAGACTCGCCCTCATCGCTCTTTCCCTTACTAGCAAACTGAGAGATAAATTCCCATCCTGGAATCTCCATTCTTTCTGTATGCTTCACAATTTTTGGAGCCTTGAGGCATAAACCTTCACCGATAACCAACATCACTCCACCTCGAACCCTAGTCCTGAATGAACCATTCTCATTCTGTACGTTCTTAACCTCCTTGAATCCAGCACACTCCTGCTTCTCAGTCTCCTCACCGTTAACCATCACTGGACACGCCCTAACGATTACCTCTACTTCCTCAGGAGGAGGTTTGTACTGAAGCCCAACTCTGTATAGTCCAAACTCTTCCTTCACTCTTTCCACCTCTCTTGTGGATGGATTATATCTCCCCAGGCCAAGCTCACGTCTGATCATGTCACCAATTAGTACGCACAGAGCTTGAGCAGTTCCTCCGGCGGCTCTTATTGGTCCACAGAAGTCAATAGAAAGAAACTCTGAGCCATCTGAATTATTGAGAATCCTGACCGCACCAATACCATCTAGTGGCGCCACAAGAACAGCTTCTGTAAGTACAGCTAGACCAACTCTGAGTCCACAATCTATTGCCTCTCGGAGATCTCCGTCACGCTCATACATCCGTTTTGCCACATTAACCGCAATCTGGATAGATGCACTCTCCCTGTCAGTTTTCAGCAGTATTGCTCGAAGATCATCCTCTATCTCCAGTCCCTTCAGATACTCCTCGAGAAGCTTCTCAGTCCTACTAGCCAAATCCGCAGCTCTGGGGATTTCTATTTCAGTGCTGAAGTCAAGCCCCTTCGCCTTGGCTTGGAGAGCTATGTCGTATACTTCCTGAGTCCTCAAATCAAGCCATTCTTGGTAGGATTTAATTTCAGATGAAAGTCTATCTGAATCATACTCCGACACAGATTCACGTTGCTCAACCATAACTATGCCCCACGCGAATAAATGTCCAACAGACTAGACCGTTCAAGAACATTGACCGTATTTCCCCGCTCGATGGCTATTTACCTACCGAAGCTTCATTCGATTACCATTACTCGGATTAGTCGGATATGCAGTCGATTTCAGCCGCTCAAGCCAAGCTCCTCCTGATTGATAGAGTGAGAGATTTGGCATACCTTCACTCTCCTAATGACCTATTCACTTTAGCCAGTGGCAGGGAGAGTCCGCATTTTTTTGATATGAAACCAGTGATGATGAACCCAGAATGTGCCCACTTACTTGGAGTCCTAATTCATGATAAAATTGTGGATATAGGAGATGTAGATGCCGTTGGAGGCTTGGAGTTAGGGGCTGTTCCCCTAACGGCCATTGCAATTGCCAAGGCTGGAAAAGGCTCAGAAATCAGAGGATTCATGGTTCGTAAGGAGCCCAAGGGTAGAGGAGGCAGAAAGACTGGAAATCCACCAGGAATAGAGGGATCAACCATCAGATCAGGAGATAGAGTGGTATTACTCGAAGACGTCACCACCACCGGGGGATCAGCATTGAAGGCGGCTGAGATGTTGAATTCAATGGGATGCGAAGTAGCAGCATGCATTACTATTCTTGATAGAGAGGAAGGAGGAATTGAAGCATTCAAAACCGCCGGAATACCTCTTATCCCACTTTTACTGAGATCAAATATTACAGGTGATTGATTGAGCCAACATATCATAGATCCGGAAGGAACCCCATATTCTCCTGAGAAACACCCAATGAAGGATTATGTCGGAGCGTCTGCCTATTTTGACCTAGATCTGAGATCAGGAGTAATCATGGATGTCCAGAAGTTCCCAGAAATGAGGAAGCCATCATACAAGATTCAAGTTGATTTTGGGCCTGCGATTGGAAAGCTCTGGAGCTCAGCACAGATAACCAACTATCCACGACACGATTTAATTGGAAGGAAAGTAGTAGGTGCGATCAATCTCGGCGACAAGACTCTTCCAACTGGTTTCATTAGTCAGTTTCTGGTTCTTGGAGCCCTAGATCCGGACGGAACAGTCAGGCTCCTCGAGCTTCCTGAAGGCGTGTTGCCCGGTTCATTGGTCGCCTGAACTCACTTGTGCTTCCAGCAGAATTCCCCGCCCCTGAATGATATGCCTCTGCACTTCTTATCACTCACAGGGTCTACGTAGGTGCAGTAAGTTGTCTTCAATTCCGACCTCTTTCCCACCGACTTGTCATCAATTCTACGGAACTCCTTGCCCTTCTCCTTGACTGAGGCGCTTCTCTTGATTCTATCTAGCTCCCCTTTGTCGAACCAGAATGATCCGCAGTCGCCACATCCATCGAGAACCAGGGAACCAATCTTACCCCCCTCTTTCGGATCCTTATCCTTGGATGCCTCGTGCGCGGCTGATCCTATGACAACCACCAGCGCGAATACCAGAAGTATCGGATGATCTATAGTCCCTAAATCTCCGAGGCCAATGCCCCCCTGTTGCTTGGGAAGCTCATAAAACACCCTTATCTCGACCATCTTCCCTCCGCACGTCGGGCAATCGAGATCGCATGGCACCCCTTGTTCCAGTAGTGATTCGAGAGTTCCCACCTTGTCCGACTTGTCCTTGAGTATCGCCCCTATGTTCTTGGCGTTCAGTACTGAACCCTTGCATTTAGAGCACTCAAAATAACCCATGTCATTGACTATCTCGTAGGACAGCTGACCGCATCCCCTCGGGCACTCAAGCTTCTCTAGATCGGCAATCTGCCTACGATGAGACCTGCAGAAAAGGAGCCCCGCCATGGCATTTCGCTCGCAAGGCATTCCATTCGTCTTCTTGCCCATGCATTGAGTGATTCCTGGGTCCTGATACTGGTGCTTCCAGCAGTAATTGGATTTGTACTTGACATTCATTCTACATTGAGGGGATCCGGGCCGATTTTCGTCTATCCCCCTGCATCGGCCCATAACAAGGCTAGGACATTGCACTGTCATTATCCTTCTTACGGCAGTTACACTATTGGACCGCTTGTCACCCGCTCAGCCCATGCCAACCATAGTTAGAATGACGACAAGCGCGGGACCAATAGATATCGAACTCTTCACGGAAGACTGTCCAGAGACTACAGGAAACTTCCTCAGACTTGTGGATGATGGGTTCTATGACGGACTACATTTCCACAGGGTAATCAAGGATTTCATGATTCAAGGAGGATGTCCTCACTCGAGAGACCCACACAATGGGAGAGCTGGAACTGGCGGTCCCGGTTGGAAGATTCCTTGTGAAGCTTCAGCACTGGCTAAGAGCCACGATACTCCAGGACTCTTCTCTATGGCCAACGCTGGTCCCAACACAGGCGGCTCCCAGTTCTTCCTAACCACTGTCCCCACACCATGGCTTGATGGTAATCATGCCGTATTTGGAAAGGTCGTCAAAGGAATGGAAAATGTTCACAAAATCGAGAACTGCGATACTAAGCCAGGAGACAGGCCATACGATCCTCAGAAGATAATCAAGGTTGAGAGATTTTAATAAAACGCCTCACTAATAGTCTATCATAGACTTTATTAATAAGTAATTAATGCCGAATATATGGCAAAGCACCGTGTAGGAGATCGTAGGATAATCAGCATTAGTATTCCAGAGGAAACCGCTAGGAAGCTAGACCGTAGAGTGGGCAAGGGCAAGACCAGGGGAAGGTCCGCTACAATTTCTAAGATGATTGAAGATGGACTATCGTCAAGAAATTCTCACCAAGAGGACAACGAAGTCTCAACCCATCAGAGATCTGCTAGGGCGAATCCAGATGAGATTAGGATTGAGATTGACACCATGGGAGAAGTAGTCGTACCTGCAGATAGGTACTACGGGGCTCAGACAGCTAGATCCCTTGTGAACTTCGATATCGGCAACGACATAATGCCAAGAGCAGTCATCAGAGCCTTTGGGATTCTAAAGAAAGCAGCAGCAGAAACTAACTCCCAACTAGGTCATCTGGACAGCAATATTGCCTCTCTGATTTCCTCATCATGCGATGAGGTAATTTCAGGAAGTCTCGACGGACACTTCCCACTTAGAATTTGGCAGACAGGATCAGGGACTCAAACAAATATGAATGCAAATGAAGTCATCGCTAACAGGGCAATAGAGCTCGCAGGAGGGGAATTGGGTAGTAAGACCCCCGTACACCCAAACGATCATGTGAACAGGGCACAGTCTAGTAACGATACATTTCCAACGGCAATGCACATATCCTCAGCTGAGCAAATAACGAATCAACTACTGCCTTCAGTGCATCATCTAAGGGACGCTTTGGAGGCTAAAGTACAGGAGTTTTCCTCAATTGTCAAGATTGGTAGAACACATCTCATGGATGCAGTGCCACTTACTCTCGGTCAAGAGTTCTCGGGATACGTATACATGTTGGATGCTGATATTAGGAGGATAGAGTTCGCATTGACTGATCTATTCGAACTAGCGCTAGGAGGAACCGCCGTCGGAACTGGATTGAATACCCATCCCGACTTTTCAGAAAAGGTCGCCACCAGCATTTCCCAACAAACCGGTCTGCCGTTCATCAGTGCAGAGAACAAGTTCTCTCAATTAGCAGCCCATGATGCAATTGTCTCCGCGTCGGGAGCACTAAACACCCTTGCCGTTTCATTAATGAAGATTGCAAACGATATCAGATGGCTCGGTTCTGGACCCAGATGCGGAATCGGCGAACTGTCCTTGCCTGCCAATGAGCCAGGGTCCAGTATTATGCCAGGAAAGGTCAATCCAACTCAGTCGGAGGCCATGACGATGGTATGTTGCCAAGTCATGGGCAACCATGCAGCCATATCCATCGGAGGAAGCCAAGGTAATTTCGAATTGAATGTATTCAAGCCCATGATGATCCATAACCTTCTCCATTCAATCAGAATTCTGTCAGACACCTGTCGTTCGTTCACTTCCAAGTGTGTCAATGGATTGGTCGCTAATGAAGAGAAGATTTCCGAGCATTTGGAGAACTCTCTGATGTTGGTAACCGCTCTTAATCCTCACATCGGATACGATAACGCTGCGAAGATTGCCAAGCATGCCCACCAGAATAACCTAACACTCAGGGAGAGTGCCTTGAGACTAGGGCTGGTTACTGAAGAACAGTTTGATCAATGGGTCAGGCCAGAGTCAATGACAGGAAATAGCTAGCTCTAATCACCGAAAAAATAGTTTTGAAAGGGCCATAGGTGGGAGCAGCAGGGGGTTCTGCTTGGGGAAGCTTTCCCCCCTGCGTACTCCGCAGGGTCCGGTTCCTCATCTCCAAAGGAGATGATTTCCCGGGTAGACGACTCTGGAACCACTAGGGCTCCTTTGCCATTTTTCTGGACTTTTGGGTAATATCCCCCAGGGGATTACTCCCCTGTAGCCCTTCTCGATTCACTCCATGGCTAGTATCACCATTTTGTTTCTCGATCGGTACCGGTCCTCCACAGGTCTCCCTGCTCTTGTTCCCGGTGCGTTTCCCTAGGCTTCCTTCCCCTTCCTTGCGTCCGGTTATCTCCACTTCGTTCCCCGCACCCGTGCTCCAAGATTGCATCCATTTCTGAATGCCTTCCCTTCCTTCGTGTACCTTTGCAGTATGGTTTTCTGGTATGGTTTGTGTTTTCCCCCCGAAGGGTTCGGTTCCGTTTTCCCCAGCTTTCCCCATTGCTTCTTTCCCTTCCTTGCGTCCGATCTTTCCCACATTGGTTCTACTGCCGCCTCCTCACCCACAGGTGACTTGGCTTTTCCCCGCACTCCTTTCAGAGTACGGATCTACCGTTCCGACTTTGCGGATCAGTTGTTGTGGCCCGCGGGTTTGCCGAAGCGCGCCCACACCACTCCCCCGGAGCGGCAAAGTCAACAGGACAAGCGACGGTAAATAAACCTTCCGTTCAGTAACACGTTTACAGTGGAAATAGGGGTTAGTAAATGTTAATTTCCACTGTAAATTTTCATTCCCTCAGCCTTCTCAAACGTTCCTTCAGGAGATTTCTCTCATCTTCTCGATGTCCTAGTTTCATATCCTCCTGGTCAAATCGATTCTCATATCTTTCTTCTACCAGGAACACCCTTCCAGATTCGTCTCCAAAAACTATGGCCTCTTCCTTGAAATCACAAACCATAATTCTATCTGGGTGTTCGAAGATCTGTGAGTAATCCCCTCTTGGGGATATTGATAAGAATCTTGACTTATCTTCCCAAGTCTGAACCCACAGGTCAACACCATTTGGTGCAACTCCCAATGACAATACTTCCCTATCTAGCTCAATTTCTTTTTCGTCCCATAGAATTCGACCATTTCGGTCGCCACTCGCCCAACCATCATCTATACTGATGATCGAGGTTACCAATCCACTCGCTTTTCCACATAAGTCTCCTTCAGAATTACAAATACTACCATCACTCAATCCGAATATTGTCGTCTCAGAACCATCGCAACCGATAGTAACAGGAGACGGAACGGCAAGCGAATGATAATTCAGTATTCCATCTCTTCCCACTTTGATAATGCCACAAGAAGGCCTTCCTATCCCGATCTCTATTCCGTTGTTGACTCCCATATGCCACCCTTTCTCGGCGAACGACCATCTTTCAATTAGGTCGCCCTGACTATTGAATTTCCAAAGTGTCGACTCGGTGTAATCAGAGATATCAATTTCATAGACAGAAGATAATGCCCAAATAAAACCATCCCAGATTGCCACACTATCACTAGAACCTTCCAGTTGTGTGCTCCAAAGAACTTCACCCGTGCTAATCTCAATGGCCACCAAATTAGACGAACAGGCGGTATAAAGGACATCTCCTGAACTAGCTAAATCTGATATCGGCCCATCCAATTCCAGTCCTAGTATCTGCTTACCAGTTTCAATAGACCATGAATTAATCGCACCTTCTCTTGAACCAACAACGACTGTGTCCGACTCAAATAAGATAGAACTACAACAACTTCCTACATCCCTAATGAATGAAGAAGCGTCACTAAGTCTTCTGTCTCCCACAAATGCCCCATGGAGGAAGTGGATATCGTACTTCCGTATAATCGACAGGTCAAATTGAGTAAAGAAGCCTGACCTTATTACCAAGGTAATCAACAAATGCCTCTGGCGAGGGAGGAGAACCTGTAGCTTCTTCGATGAGCTCAGCCGGCTTTAGAATGCTCCCTCGCTTATGCACTTTCTTCCTCATCCAAGCCAGCAGTGGAGAGAAGTCACCATTCCTAATTTGTGAGTCAAGCTCTGGCAAGTCTTCTCTAGCCGCAGATAATAGTTGAGCAGAATACAGATTTCCAAGCGTATATGTCGGGAAATATCCGATCGCCCCCATCGACCAATGAATATCTTGTAGTACTCCAGATGAGCTATCTGCGGGCCTTATTCCGAGATATTCTTCATACATATCGTCCCACTTGTCGGGAAGTTCATCAACTCCCAAATCGCCCGAGATTAGTAGCTTTTCAATCTCATACCTAATCATAATGTGGATATTGTAGGTGGCCTCATCTGCTTCAACACGAATCAGACTCGGCTCTACTAGATTTACTGCTCTCCAGAGATCCTCTGCCTCAATACCTTCCATATTTCCTGGAAACTGCTCTTTCCAGAGTGGCAGAGACCACTGACAAAACTCTAGTGAACGGCCGATCTGATTTTCCCATAACCTGCTTTGACTTTCATGAATCCCTAGCCCATTGGCATACCCAGCGGGCTGGAAGTCGAGATTTCTCGGCCTTCCTTGCTCGTATGTTCCATGCCCAGTCTCGTGCATCGACCCGTATAGAGAACCAAACGGATCAGTCTCGCTATATCTCGTGGTCCATCTAACATCATCCGGATTAGAGCCTCCACAGAATGGATGAGTTGAAGAGTCCCTCCTACCTGCTTCAAAATCGAATCCTATAGCTTCCGAAACCTTCTGACTTAACTTCTCTTGGCCTCCTCTACTCCAAGTATTATTTGAAATCCATGAAATGTCCGGGCTCGAAGCTCTTTCTGAAACAGACTTGATTAGTGGAGCTACTTCGTTTCGGAGTCCATTGAATAATGGATCTAAGCGTGCCACCGTCAATCCTGACTCATATGTGTCCAAGAGTGCATCATATCGAACACTCTCATACCCAAGGTAGTCCGCCTTCTTTCTTGCAAAATCTATGCACTTGGCTAGATCATCTCTGAAAATCGAAAAATCATTTTCCTTCCTCGCTTTTGTCCAGGATATGAGGGCCTTGGAGTTGTGGATGGCCATCTCCGATACAAAGTCAGTAGGTAGCTTGGCAGCCTTGGCATAGGTCTCTCTGGCCAATCTAACGTTAGCACTCTCAATATCCCCCAAATCAACTCTTTCTTCCAGTTCATCCAATAACTCTCCAATCCGAGAAGAAGTCTTCCTTTTATGGGACTCCCTAGAAATCCATGCTAATTGTTCCCCCCTCAGTTCAGCACCTTTCGGAGGCATCATGACCTCTTGATCCCAGCCCAGAAGACTTCTTACTTGCCCCATTAGATCAATATCTCTTAGTATCCCAAGAAGCTCATCGTAAGCGTCCATACTATTTGAGAGAGGTATCTCACTCATAATCTAAGCCTTTGACCATCGAAGCCTTAATCAAAAAATATTTATTACAATTCTTAACTAATTGACTTCTCCTAATCCCAATTCAGTAGGAACTAGAGCCAGTCATTGGATTAGTTTAATAACTCCCATTCTATAGTAGTTTACGGCGAGAAGAACACAAGAAAAGTTTAGCTTACCCTAAAGGATGATATTATGACAGAGCTTATCAAAAAGATGAACGAAGCCCTAGCTTGGGAACTCAGAGCAATGAATATGTATGCACATTATGCAGCAAATATAACCGGTATTAATCGGCTCCAACTCTCACCAATGTTCAACACTGAAATGACTGAGTCAATAGAGCATGCCGATATTGTTCGTAAGGGAATTGTTCAATTGGGGGGAATTCCAGTTACAGAGCGTGATCCTCACCCAATTATACACACAACAGATTACATTGAGATGTTGAACTATTCTCTTGAGACCGAGATTAGAGCGTCAGAAGTTTATTCGGAACTCCTTCCCTTAATTGAACAGACTGATGATCTATACGATTCGATGGAGCAGATATATCTCGCCGAGCTAAAAAGCGTCGAAGAGATGCGACTTTTAGTTCGATGATCCTGCCCAATGAACCGAATCTATGATGAGTTCTCACACTCTCCAGAGGGACGTGCTCCCGCGAGTCATGACCATGTTCTTGGTCCTAATATTGGTTAGCCCAACTCTATCCGGGTGCTTGGGGTCAGAATCAGGAACAGACAATTCTGTTGAAACTACCCATTGGCTTCCTGCTGTAGAAGACCGATCAGAGATGATATATTCCAATAATGATGTATTCAGTAGGGTTTCCAAGAATGCATCATATTCAGTCGGAGAGGTCCAGTCAATCTTCGTACCCGTACCTTCGATTACGGCTTCTGATGGAGGGGCAGGACTCACGGGAGGGGCAGAGGTACACCTTGGTCTCTGGCTTCCGGTGATAGAGGGATGCGATTTCCAATCAGAAATCATATCAGAAGAATGCAAAGTGCCTGTTATCGCAGAGATCGGACCATATTATGATGATGGAGACGTTGATGCTCTAACCCCCGCAGACAGACTCGGAAGGTTCCTGATTGAGAACTATGTCCCACACGGGTTTGGGGTAGCCCAGGTTTCAGTTTTTGGAACAGGGCAATCGAATCATTGCATGGACCTGATGGGTCACGACGAGCAAGCAGGTATCAAGGCGGCAGTAGACTGGCTAGGGACTCAATCATGGTCCAATGGAAAGGTAGGTGCAATCGGTAAATCATACGATGGAAGCACTCCTTGGAATGCGGCAGCTTCAGGATCCGAATATCTAGCTACCATTGTTCCAATGTCTGGATTGATAGGCGTACATGATTTGATGTGGAGAAATGGCAGTATGGAAGCAAGAGGGGCGATAATGCATAATGGAGTATACGGCTCATTTGGATTGGATGGAGATAACGGGGACATTGAGAACGCTTGTGAGGGATATGTCGAGGGATACTACGCCGGACCAGCCGCATATATGACGGGAGACAATCTAGCCTGGACCGGATCCGATTATTGGGAGGAAAGACATTTCCTGACCAATGCTCTAGAAATTTATAATGGATCGATATACATTATCCATGGCCTACAAGATTGGAATGTCGATCCCCATATGGCATTCCCTGCTCATCAAATGTCCATAGATGCAGGTTTCGATGTCAAGGGACTTTATGGTCAATGGGCACATGATTATCCAGACCGAGAAAGCGGGCACTCCTCACTGTCATCAGGAAGAGGCGCTGAGGCCTTTCCATACACCCTTAGGTGGGACTGGGCGGACGATATGTTGGAGTGGTTCGATTTCTATTTGCTAGACAAGGGGCCAAAACCAAGATTAGTTGCAGAGGTGCAGGACAATATGGGTGCTTGGAGAGTTGAGCAGACCTATCCTCCTCTTGAAGCGAATCCAATTATTATAGGGATGAATGAATGTTCAATAGTTGGCGGTAGTGATACGATAACTACTACCTCTAGTCTGATAATTGAGTGCCCCGAATTTGAATCTCTGACTAGAATAGTTGGAACTCCCACCTTTCATGTCGAGGCTACTATTTCTCCATTCTCCACCAGTGGGCATCTCTTCGTAGAGATGGTACAATCAAGCTCTGACATGCATCTAGGACACGCTGTAATGGATTTACGGTTTCATGAAGGAGGGAATCAAGGAAGCCCTCTATTCCCCGGACAGACGGTTCTGGCAAAGATGGAGTTCTTTGGAATGGATGTAGTAGTACCAGAGGGAGATGGAATTCGTCTGATAATCAGTCAAACTGGCGAGGATTATGTCCCAAGTCCGGTCTCAACATTTCCCGTTTCTCTCTCATTGGGGAGCGAGAGTACTCTTTCTCTGCCATCTCTTGAAAGGGGATGCTCAGATCTATTTCTACCTCCTATGCAACAGCCATATCTGGGTTGTCTGGAATAAACCGAATTCCAAACTCTTGATGCGGGAGGGAGTTCTCGGAACACCATGTCAGACGGTATCCCCCGTGTCAGTATCCCTGTCATTGACAGGATAATCCTCCACTTGTGGGAACAGGACCATCAAGCTGATCATTATATTGTAACTAGTGAAGTAACAAGAACGGGAATTTCTGAGGTATGTGCAATGCATCCTCCAAATGTTTCTCGTGCAATGAGAGAGCTCATGTCCAATGGCTTTGTCTCTGAGCATTCTCGAAGTGTCAGAGGCGAGGACCGGCGTCAAAAGACATGGCAACTAACTGAAGACGGAAGAATAGAAGCTAGGCACAGGATTTCTAATCTAAGAACTACCACGGTTTTATTGAGGGGAAAGAATGGCAAGCTATTGGAAATAAGGGCAGACGAAGCAGCAAAAAAGCTCGAGACCAATCTCTCACTGCTACAAGTATTAATGCATGCCCAACATGAGGGAGTACTCAATTTCGGAGATATTAGATTTGGTGCCATTGTATCGATGCCGGAGAGGAAGAAAACTTCTCCAAATCTACTTTCTGGTGCCTATTCTACCTATCGGAATCTTCCACCTGTAACTAGAGAGATACATGGAAGGGCAGTGGAGAAAGACTTGCTCGACTCTTGGTTTTCATCCAAAACTCCATTGTTAGCAATATCAGGAATCGCCGGATGTGGAAAAACGACACTTACCTCACACTGGCTAAAACATACCATCTCAATAGGTCCCGAATATGAGGTGATGTACTATCCGTGCCAGCCTTGGGACTCGCCTCTTGGAATTGCAACCAGTCTCCTCCATAAGATAGGTGTCGGAGTAGATGAGGGGAAGCATGATCCGTACAATATTCTTGAAGCCCTTCCATTAAGGCCTGGTGCAGAAATTGATATCGATTCCTACAGGAGAAGGCTGGCGGCTCATTTACTGGATGAATCCGATTTAGATACTAAGCAAGAATCCGAACTTCTGGTTGTTTTAGACGATGTTCACAATATAGGGGCGGAAGGGAACTACCTATTTGGCGCTCTCTTACAGGTAGCTGAGATTACTCCATTAAGACTAATATTGATTTCAAGAAATAGACTATCATTCTATGATACAAGAGATGTTCATACTAGGGAGAGGGTGAGAGAACTACACTTGTCTGGTCTTTCTATTGAGGAAGTTAATACTTGGATAGACTCAATGGACCTTCCCAATGAAACTGAGGTGGAAAAAATCCATAGTATCACAGGTGGCCACCCATTGGCAGTAGAGCTATTGGAACTTTATGGAAAGACCGTACATGAGGATTGGACCCGTTTTCTTGATCAGGAGATTCTAGATGTTCTCCCTCCGGATAGCAGAGAGATTCTATCTATTCTATCTGTTTCCGATAGACCGGTTCCATGGGAAATAATAGCTAAAGCAGCTGAACATGACGGTCCCCCTCCAACCGAGCTCATTGAAAGGGGGCTTATGCTGGAACTAGAGGAGGGAATGTGGTTACACGAAGCTATCAGGGCCAGGCTACTAAGAGATGTAGGAAATCCCCTAGGGGACAGATCAATTAAACTTAGAAACGCTTTCGAATCTTAGGACATATGTCGATTCAGCCAGGAGTCCATGCCCGGCTTAGGCATAGCACCAGTCATTCTATCAACGACTTCTCCATCCTTGAAAAGTATCAGAGCTGGAATTCCTCTAACTCCGAATCTTCCCGGGCTTAGTGGATTAACATCGGTATTCACCTTGGCTATTGTAATATCTCTCTCGGTAGCAATCTGACTCAAAACTGGAGCAATCATTTTGCACGGCCCGCACCAAGGAGCCCAGAAATCAACCAAGACCCAACCCCCGCTCTTTGTTACTACATCAAAGTCTGAATCACTTGCATCTATCACTTGTCCCATGGGTCCACCTAAGCTCCTGAGAGGGGGGCATCGTATCAACCTGTGTCTTGCTAACGATATCCAAGGGATTGAGAACCCCCTCCTCCTCGCCTAGTTCAGAGCGCACATGGATGTTACTCCCAGCATACTGACTGTGGACTTCTGCAAACTAGGTGAAACTCTAGATGAGGCCATTGAAGCGGGAATAAACTGGATTCACATGGATGTAATGGATGGAAACTGGGTTACCAATAAGACAATCACATTTGGACCAGCAATTATCCGTTCGGCTAGGGAAAGGTTAGGAGATGAAGTGTTCATAGATTGTCATCTCATGATCAACAATGCTGAAGAAACATGGATGCAGTATGTAGATGCAGGAGTGGACATGGTTATTGCTCATATTGAAGCGGTTCAAGATTTTCCAAATCTTATCAGAGAAATCCAGTCAACTGGGACACAGATCGGATGCGTCCTAAATCCAGATACAGAAATCGACGAAGTCATTCCTCTACTACCCGACCTAGATCTAGTATTGGTGATGTCTGTTGTCCCAGGCAAGGGTGGACAGTCGTTCATGCCAGAGGTTGAGCATAAGGTCAGGGCTTTCAGAGAGGCGATAGATAACCAAGAGATTTCAGGCGGTAAAACTCCAATCCTAATGATTGATGGAGGCATTAAGTATCATAATGCGGCTATGGTTTCTGAATGGGGAATAGACATCGCGGTTGTAGGTAGTGGACTGATTAATAACGAAGGTACAATTTCTCAAAATCTTCTGAGAATAAATAAAGCATTAGAGAGTGAATAATCAACGCATTGATATCATACCTCTCTATCCAATAGCATGGTTTCCGAGGAATGGGTCTCATCGGAAGTACTGAAAGTGTATCCAACTGCTTCAGTAGAAGCTACTGATTTACATGGATCTGGAGACCACTTTCATGTTAGAATAATATCCAAGGATTTCGAGGGCGTGAGGCCACTCCAAAGACAGATGCCAGTTTTGAAGCATTTTAAGAAGTACATAGAGGACAACTCAGTACACGCTCTTGATTTGAAGTGCATGACTCCAGAACAATCCTCAGCGATGGGAAATACAACGTTTGATCCCCATTCTGGAAAGCAAGAGTTCTTTGGTATCCATGTAAGGAGACCTAACAAGAAGTGATATTATGAGTGGATTTAATTGGACACCAAGCGAATTGCAAGAGATAGTCGATGGCAACGATTTAGTTATTTTTATGAAAGGAACTCCTGAACAGCCACAATGTGGTTTTTCCAGTCGTGGAGCCCAGATTGTTAGTGCCTTCGCTAGGGAAGTGGGTCTCGAACAATTCGCTTGCGTGAACATTCTGTCTGACTCTAGGGCCAGAACAGCTCTCAAAGAGTGGTCTGATTTCCCCACAATCCCACAAGTCTTCGTTCATGGTGAGCTGATTGGTGGTAGTGACATTGTCCTCGAGATGTTCCAAGACGGTAGCCTTCTAGAGATGTACGAAGCCGGCCGAGCGTGAGCGCCGACACCCCGTTGACCGAAGATCATCGTACAATGCTCATAGCATTAGCAGGTGCAGGGGCTATTTCTTTCGCTCCACTTCTATACAAATTATCAGAAACCAATCCCGCGACGGGCGCATTCTTCAGAATGGCATATGCCGTTCCATTACTCATCTTGATTGTGTTACTGTCCAAAAAGAAGGAGACTCGTGATATTAGATCGAGGAGACTCACATTCTTGGCCGGCTTAATTATAGCGTTTGATTTCCTGGCGTATCATAGCGCTATAGACTACGTGGGGACAGGAATCGCCACCCTAGTCGGAAACTCCCAGGTCATCATTGTGACGTTAGTAAGCTGGAAGCTCCTAGGAGAACGACCAAATAGATCCATTCTTCTCTCGTTACCTGTTGTTGTAGTTGGTCTCGCACTCATCTCTGGTATTTGGGATGGAGAGCCCTATGGAGAGGATCCGACAAGAGGAGTAATAGCCGCAGTGTTCGCGGCCTTTTTCTACTCATCATTCCTGATTGTCTACAGGTATTCGAATAAACAGATGGCTCCAGCCGCTAATGCCCAGCTTGATGCTACCCTAGGCGCAACCATTGGACTTCTATTCCTAGGACTGTTTCCACTGGAATCGATAGGCGTCCAACAAATAAACTTCGAAATAACATGGCCAAGCCATGCATGGCTTCTATTACTGGCCTTTTCCTGTCAAGTTGCAGGCTGGATAGCGATCACATATGCACTTCCTAGACTTCCCGGAGCGCACACTTCCTTTGCCGTACTTATCCAACCAGTTTTAACTATAATTTGGGGTATTTTTCTTCTTGACGAAACTCCCTCCACACAACAGTCGGCAGGAATGGTTCTAATCTTCATCGCTATTATCGCGGTCACAATGTTTGGAGATGCTAAGGCTAAGCCTGAATCTGTTTAGGTGTACAGGGCGAGAGATAATTGCGAAGGGATGGGATGCACTCAGCGAGAACCAATCGGCCCCGTACATACAACACTGAGGGTAGGGGATAGATAATCGTTGTCAGTAATAGTTGGAAAAAGTACCGATTCAGAACTTTTTCGTCAGATTAAGATACAGAAAGAACCTCAGGGCCACCTTCAGTGACGTAAACAGTGTGCTCAAACTGACCAACATTACCTCTATCCTGATCACGTAATGCAGAATAGACTTCCAAGAATCTAATCGAGGTCAACTTCTTTACCAGCTGCCCCCATTTCCTCTTGAGAGACTCCTCGTCCTCTTCAGGGAAAGGCTTCTCCAAGAGGGGGAAAGCCCATCTTTCAGCGAAAGGAAGGGTGCTATATCTCTCTTCAATGTAGTGTGCCAGCCTTGCACCTAGGGGCTTAAGCTTCTTCTTCGCCAGTGCCTTTCTAATATTGACATTCCCTGTTACTCTGAGTATATTGGACGAATTGTGTGGATTCACATTCTCTACTAAACCACTCTTACCTGTAGTATTGAATGGCTCAACCGCGTATACCCCTCCTTCCTCTACTGAGCCTTTGAAACTCGGATTATTGGCACCACAAGCGTACATAGGAATCGAAACCCCATCATGAAGGCTCCATCTTTCCATTTTATGCCCGCATAAATTAGAAATTGGTAAGAATCCAGCATCCTTTGCAACCTGTTCTGCGGCAGCCCCCACGATATGCCAAGAAGTTCCCGGATGCATCTTTTCTATAGCGGCGTCTCGAGCATCTTTGGCGGCCTTGATTTGGTCTGTGTGATTTCCTCCATTTCCAACTTCTAGAGTCATAGCATTGTCCCCAAGAGCTCCTTTGATGTGAACGCCTACATCTAGCTTGACCAAATCTCCCTTCTCAAATATCATCTCCCTTTCCCATCCCTCAGGAGGGCTTAGTTGAGTATTGGTAGTATAATGAGCCGCCATATCGTTCACAGAGATAGTCACGGGGAATGCAGCTTGACCACCGTGTCTACGAATAAACCTCTCAGCGGAGTCAATGACATCATTCCACCCCTTCCCTGCAACAATCTCTCCTTTGATTCCCTCCAAGGTTCTTCGAGCGACGTGACCAGCATCCTTCCACTGCTTCAAATCTGACTCTTCAACCAATCAAAAACCTCCGATTTTTTCACTAATCCTTCTCTCAGCACCTTGGTTCCTGTAGTATCGGGTGAGCGAGTGGAGGATTGCCACGATATCAAGGTACTGGGTACACCACCCCCACAGAGTCCGCTAACGAATGGTATATGTGAACCATCAGCCGAGAGAGAACGTGCAGCCATGGCTGGATTATTCTCTGGCGGTCTTCCAGAAATATTTGCACTCGTAGCTGTTATCGGACCCACTTCCTCGATCAGTCTGACTGCGGTATCGTGAGACACCACTCTTAATGCCACTCTCTCTCCTCCAAGCCTCTCATCTAGTATGGACTTTGAATCAAGAATCACAGTAATCGAACCAGTCGGAAAATGATCTAACAACGACACAACGCCTTCAGGGATATGTGCGACGCTCCTCGCCTGCTCAAGATTTGCTACTGCAAGACTTACCGGTTGGTCCTTCTTTCTATTTTTCAATAAATATAGTAAATCTAGCGACTCACTAGTTGGTAAGCATCCCAAAGCAGGCTGTGTGGATGTCGGATAAACAACACACATTCCTCTTCTCAAGCTAGATACTGCATCCTTCATGGCATCTACCTGATATGTCGTCTATTGGCAGGAGGCAGGGAGTCTGCCTGTGCAACAATCGATCCAACACTTAGATCGATATTTGTCTGGTGCGTGTGTCTTTGGAAAATCCTAGCCACCTCATATGATCCTACAATCAAATTTACAACTGGAATTAGGAATACTAACTTCCTGAAAGCCCTACGATCCCACATCTCACTAGTCATTTCGCTTCCATCGTCAACCAATACAGCTAGCCCCATTGACCTTTGCCCAAGAGATCTTGAAAATCTGATTCCCGTCAGTCTCCAATAAAGCCAGTGTGATGACAATAATATGAAAGTATACGCTAGAGAATGATGTGTTGAGTCTTCCCATGTCTTGAGATTCCACACATTCATCAGTTGGAATCTAGTGACAAGCATCAAAACAGTCGTAACGATAACGACATCGATCATGAGAGCAGTACCCCTTCTCGTCGCAGAAGCTAGAATCGTACCTTCAGGTATTTTCCAATGGTCAGTGTTCTGTTCCGCCACGATCACTCTAGCTAATGAACCACCAGAAGGCGAAAGTGAAATCGGTGAATCATGGTCGGCCATTACACTCCCTCAAGCCATTCCGATGATGTGCCACGCCTCAAGGTTGTGTTTCCTGGCATGTTCAATCCATGAGGACCAATTCTCATCATGTCTCAGAGTAGCGGGGTCTCCTATGACCACCAAACCTCTCTTAGCCCTAGTTAGGGCCACATTCAATCTCCTTGGATCGGATAGGAATCCAACATTTCCCTCCGAGTTAGATCTCACACACGAGAAAATTATGATTTCTTTTTCCCTTCCTTGATAACCATCTACAGTCTTCACCTCCAAATCAGTTAGAGCCTCTGGAAGAACATCTCGAATGGCCCTAACTTGAGCCGCATAAGGAGTAATGACTCCAATTTGGTCCTGCCCAATTTCTCCAGCATTTACTAGGTCCTCCACGATTTTTGCAACCCAAGAAGCCTCCGTCTTATTCTCCTTTGAAGCTCCATCAGGTCCAGCTACCTCTCCTCCTGAAACCGGCAAGAAGGCAATGGGCCTTTCCCAATCTGGCCATAGAATCCCAGCAGGGGCTTTCCTATCTGATTCTGTTACTCCATCTTCCAATTTCCCATCATAAAACATCTCGTTAGGGAATTCCGATATCCCCGGGTGCATCCTGTATTGTTTTGTCAACAAGAAGGGAGTAATGCCCATATCCATGATTCTCTCGAATAGTGATCTATTCAATCCACCATCTCCCGCTCTTCTGGATATAACCGTGGGAGATAGTTGCTTGTGATCCCCCACGAGAACAATCTGTCTGGCACCTCTGACAATTGGCACTAAAGTAGACGGCTCTGTAGCTTGAGTAGCCTCATCAATAAGAACCTGACTAAATCTCCTTCCATCCAAAATCTCGTGTCCGGAACCTATGCAAGTACAACAGAGGACTTGTGCCCTGTCTAAGATATCGTCTCTCATCTGGCCCTCAATCCTCCTCACTTCCTTCCACCCCCTGCCTAAATCTCTGTGAGCAAGCCCCTTCTCCTTGCCCCCTTTCATTCCCTTAATTTTACGACTCAGCTTCTCGTTGAGCTCTAGATGATCTATGAGATCTTTCCTGAGTGGATGCTTTTCCATCAGAGCGTCCATAGTAGCCTCCCTCAAACCCTCTCTTACTTTCACTGGTTGTCCCAGTCTCACGGCTCTCACTCCTAGATGGAGTAATCCTTCCAATAAATTGTCTACAGCGACATTTGAATCTGCCACCGCTAGGACAGTACCCAAATCTTGTTGTGACCACGCCTCAATAATTCGTACAGCAGTGTGTGTTTTTCCCGTTCCAGGAGGGCCCTGTATCAGAGTCAGCCTCTGTTGTATCGCCGCGAGGGCGGCTTCTCGTTGTGGATTATTCAACGAACTATCCAGGACAAAGCTCCTTCCTCTTGCTCCTCCCAGTTGGGGGGGTAGTGAAGAAGTGCCGGACGGATCATGTACAGACCCTAGAATCAGGTCCCTTAGAGGAACTCCCCCTTCTTCTTGGAAGATTGAATTTAGAGAATCTCTCATTCTGTCATAAGCTATCCTATTGGCACCCCTATCCATTCTCCATGTGTCCTTCCTTAGGTCAGAAGGAGTCTCTTTGAGTACAACTCTAACTGAGTCTCTTCGACGATCACTAACTATGGCCTCGATAGGCTTCTCTGAAAGAGGATCGCCACGACTAAGCATGACAATATCTCCCTGTCTGAATCTATGCTGTCCGAGATCAGACCTACTCTTCCGCCTTAGTTTGACTATTCGCTGGTCGAAAAGCCAGCCATCGGGCTTCGCAATCAAGTCGAAAAGAGCTAATCCATTTGAGACGAGCCTCTCTCTAGACCAGTCACGAAGCCTCTTTTCAGTGGCATTTAGCTCATCATCAAGCTCCCAACGTATCAATTTCTGATACAGCTCATGATGATCCTGACTCTTTTTGAACCGACCACGGCGATCTTCAGAATCTCCTTCCACATGCCTCCGTAGTACTGGCGCTTCATCACTATTGCCAGAGAATAATGACAAATTTCTGCCGAGCATTATCGCTCATATCCCCGTGAGGATTATACGATGAGTTTCGGGGAATGGACAATAGGGGGGGGATGCGTTAGTGTTTGACAGATTCAAATTCAATAGAAAGCCAGCCGACAATACCATCGAATGCCCCCTATGTCAAGAGAAGAATTCTGAGGAATCAGAGATTTGTTCCAGGTGCTCTTACCAGCTGAAAATGGCATCTCACCAACAAGCAAGTAATGTCGATAAGGAAGAAGCTACAGAACTTTTTGACGAACTACTATCAGATTTTGAAGAGGACGAAGAAGAGGACATAGTGGACTGGTCCAGAACTACATTCACAATGGATGACGTAACAATAGATGTCAAACAGTATGGTAGCGATGACTCAGTAGTTACCAAGCAGAAACCCAGCTTCGCGTTTACTGTTGATACGCCCGAACCAGTTGTAGAGGAGGAATACGAGGATTACGAACTAACTCCCGATGACGCCCCCGAATTTGTTACAAAGTTCGAAATGCCAGAACCCGAAGAAGAGAGACTGGAAGAGATACCCAAACAACAAGTGGACCTGATTAAGCCAACTTCGGAATCATCCGAAGATGTAGAAATAGTCTCTGCCGAAGAAATTCCGGAATCTGTGGAAGTCGAGAAAGAAGAAAAGCTCCCTGAGACGCCTCATGATATTGTTGCTGATGAGGAGGTATCTGAGACGCCTCAGGATATTGTTGCTGATGAGGAGGTATCTGAGAGTCTAGAGGTACTTCCTAGTCCACCAACTGACCTCCCCCCTCCCAGAGAAGTGAAGATCGAGCCACCCATAGTTGACGATGATCAAGAGCCTATGCCCATACCTCCTCCTCCCGATTTGTCAATGATTGAATCCAGACCTGTTGTTGACTCTAAGATAGAGAATATTTGGCCATGGGCCCAACAAGAAGAGTGGTCTGGAAGGGATGTGGCCCAGAAGGTGAAGTCTGCTATGGAGGCCGCGAAATCCAAAAATATCGCTCAGGCGACAGTCATACTGGATGATGTCGGTCCACATTTAGGTGATAGGACGAAGCTAGTCTATCCGATAGGAGCGCTATTGCAGAGAATGGGTAGGGCTCAGGCAGTAGACAAATTGTTAGAAGCCGCACTCAGAGTTTACCCGGAAGATGATGCAGTTTCTAGTGCCAAAGCAAAATTGAGGCCATGACTTATCTCCGCAGAGATGATTCGATAGGCCCTTTTCCGATAAGTTATGAGGCGCGCGACTAGCTCTATTAGAGTGGGCGAAGAACTCGTTCTCAGACCAGCATCCAATACGAGATCTAAGGATCTTTTAGAGGCATTTGAGGAGACATGGCCAGAAGTCAACAGGGCTATGCCTTGGATAAATCCAGACGCCGATCTGAAACAGCAAATATCCGAATTCCTATCAGAAACTGAGAGAATGGGAAGAGCAGGATTATTGCATCATTGGATAATGGTAAGGCCATGGGACAACTCATTACTTGGGCTGATAGGTTTTGATCGTGTTACAAGATCAGGACAAGCATCATGGAATCTGGGCTACTGGGTTAGGAGCTCCGAGCAAAATCATGGTATTGCCAGCAAATCTATTGAAGCAGTGTTGAGGTGGATGGGAGAAGCTGAAGAGGTCTCAATAGAGCTCAAGGTCGATCCGCTTAACAAGGCTGGTAGAAGCACAGTAGCAAAGGTAGTTAGGAACTGGGAGGGTAAGAGGTGCATCGAAGGGGACTCATCGATTACCGTAGCAGGAGTTCGCACTATTCATGAGTGTCATGTTGTCACTGTAGGTCCAAAAGGGCCTACCAACTGAACACGTTACTATCGAACATTGAATAAACAACTAGCCGTCGGAAGTCTGCCCCATAGGGGCAGGTGCTCTCATGTCAGGTCCGAAACCACGCCAACGTCTTCCCGATTTCGATCCCGAGGAGACAGACGAATGGTTAGAATCCATAAGGTCAGTTGTAGAGTCTCATGGTGCTGAAAGAGCTCGCATGCTCCTGCATGAACTCATGATAGAGGCAAACGATCTCTCGATTCCGATAATGCCACCATCCAGAACTCCCTATCTGAATACCATCTCCTTAGACCAACAGCCACCATATCCGGGTGACTTGGAAATAGAGAAGAAGATTCAGAATTCGATACTCTGGAACGCGGCCGTTGTCGTTTCCGATACTAATAGGAGAATAGATGGAATCGGAGGGCACATCTCTACCTATGCATCTAGCTCTACGCTATATGAAGTCGGATTTAATCATATTTTCAGAGGAAAAGACTCCAATGGGATAGGGGACGCAATCTACATCCAAGGACACGGAAGCCCCGGTATTTACGCTCGAGCGTTCCTCGAGGGCAGGATTTCTCGCGAGCAGATGATTAATTTCAGGCAAGAGGCATTCAAAGACGGTCTTTCCTCATACCCTCATCCGAGGCTCATGCCAGAATTCTGGGAATATACTACCGTATCCATGGGACTAGGGCCACTCGCAGCAGTAATGCAAGCGAGATTCTGGAAATATCTCCATCAGAGAGGACTTGCGGATACATCTCAAAGCCGGGTCTTTGCCTTTCTGGGAGATGGAGAAATGGATGAGCCAGAATCTATCGCATCAATAGCGATTGCTGGGCGTGAAAATCTAGATAATCTGATTGTCGTCGTAAATTGTAATCTCCAAAGACTAGATGGCCCAGTTAGAGGCAACGCCAAAATTATCCAGGAACTAGAGGGACTTTATCGAGGAGCAGGCTGGACTGTGATTAAGGTTCTCTGGTCATCTGGATGGGATCGGATAATGAATGAAGATTCCATGGGCGTTGTATTATCAAGGATCGAGGGAATAAATGACGGCGACTGGCAGAGGATGAGTACCCTCCAGCCTTCAGAATTCAGAAATGAGTTCTTCTCGGGGAATGATCTTCTCTCCTCCTTGGGCAAATCCCTCTCTGATGCTGAGATAGAGAATATGCGTAGGGGTGGGCACGACCCAAGAAAGGTTTACGCCGCCTACAAATGTGCAGAGGCGGCTGAAGGTCCTGCAGTCATCCTTTCTCATACTGTTAAGGGATGGGGGATAGACTCCTTCGAGGGAAGAAACTCAACACATCAAAAGAAGAAGATGGCTTTACAGGACCTTATCGCATACAGGGACTCTTTGGAATTACCAATAGATGACGAGACTCTCGAGGACACCCCTCTTTATCATCCTGGGGAAGACTCAGATGAAATCGAGTATCTTAGGAATAGAAGGGAGGCACTAGGTGGCTATCTTCCATCTAGGAGGGCTCCTCGGGTTGATATCGAGGTTCCAGAGGAAACTACCTTCTCGGACTTTGATGAGGGTACTAGGGAAGGTCAGTTAGTCTCAACTACAATGGTTTTTGTCAGACTATTAAGAAAACTACTGAAGTCTGAGGTGGGACCTCGTGTCGTACCTATTATTCCTGATGAGGGCAGGACCTTTGGGATGGATCCTCTCTTCAGTGAGTTTGGTATCTTCTCTCAGGTTGGTCAGAACTACACTCCAGTAGACCATAAGATGCTCATGAATTACAAGGAGTCAGAGTCAGGCCAGATAATTCAGGAGGGTATTGCAGAGGCCACTTCTATGGCAACTTGGACCGCGGCGGCAACATCCTACTCTCACTCTGCCTCGCCCACTCTTCCGTTCTACACCTTCTACTCCATGTTTGGATTTCAGCGAACTGCAGATCAGGTTTGGGCTGCTGCGGACTCACGAGCTAGAGGATTTCTGATGGGTGCCACTGCTGGTAGGACCACATTGAATGGAGAGGGCCTTCAGCATCAGGATGGACATAGCCTACTATTCGCTTCAACTGTTCCAGGATGTCGTGCTTGGGATCCCGCCTACGCTTACGAACTAGCCACAATTATCCGACATGGTATCAATGAGATGTGGGGGGAGAACATGGATGTAATACACTATGTCATGCTGTACAACGAGAATCAGCAACAACTACCAAAGCCCGAGGGGGCAGATTATGGAATAGTCAAGGGAGCTTACAGGGTCCAGGAATCAGATAGTAAAGACTCCCCACAAGTTAGGATACTAGGATCGGGACCAATCCTGCAGTACGCTCTGGAAGCCGCATCACTATTACAAGCCGAGCATGGAGTCTCATCCGAGGTCTGGTCTGTGACTTCATATGGGGAACTTCGCAGAGAAGGATTAGATTCAGAGAGGCACAACAGACTTAACCCACAGGATAACATTTCATCATATGTTGCAGATTGCTTTGGAGATTCTACTCCAACTATTGCGGTCTCAGACTACATAGCAGCGATTCCTGAGATGATACAGAGATGGGTTGGAGGGACATTTACCGTTCTAGGAACTGACGGATTCGGACGTTCCGATACGAGAGAGAATCTAAGGAGATTCTTCGAGATAGACACTGAGAGTATCATCATCGCCTCTCTCTCTGCACTTGAGAGGGCGGGAGAGATGCCAACAGGAACAGTCAAAGAGACGTCAGAAAGATTGGGCATCAGTCTCAAAAGAGAAGACAAGGCGGAGTGAGTTTGTCGAGGGTTAGAAGTACTCTAAAACTCATATCTTGGATATGGAGGAATAAGATTGTGATCGCCACAATTGGATCATTCATTTCTAAGATAGGAAGAAAGAAGTAGAACAGTTTTCATAAATTACGGTTGTTCAGCGCGTAATTATGCTCTAAAGCCTCCCCGATTGTAACCCAATCAGGTGTTGTTCCATCAATCCAATCGTATCTATGTCCAGGAATTAATCGCCAATCTTTTGGCAAACCCTCCAGAATTGTTTTTGCCTTCCTGATACTCCTCCATTGCGCCTCTGGATCACTCCCCGGCAAATCCACTCTCCCCATTCCATTGGTGAATAGTAAATCTCCGGCATGATATACACCGTGTCCATGTAATGTAACGTGTCCCGGGGCATGGCCCGGAGAGTGAGTGACGACGAGTGAGATAGAACCTAGCCTAAATTCAACAGAAGAATCAGGATCATTTTTCCATGTATTTGTGAAGTCTACATTCTTGAATACGGCGTGGCCTAGAAGACTGAATACTTGGTTTGATGTCGTCCTGCTGACTCTGGCTTCCTCATGGCCCCAAACCTCTACATTTGGTACGAGTGAAACCATTGATGAATACCCTTCAACATGGTCTCTATGCGTATGTGTGTACAAAATATGGGTTGGACGAAGCCCCTCCTCTGCTAGACCCTCAATCCATCTCTCAGAGTCAAACGGATCAACAATAGCAACTATTCCATTTTTCCTATCTATGAACGCTGTATTCATGTTCATGTAGTCGCCCATCTGAGTTACCCATACATCCACACCATCATTTCCTACTTGCTTATCGAACTCCCCATCTGCCAGCATGCTTGATCGCAATCGGTCTTCTCCAATAGGTATGGTGGAAGCATATTGGGGGGCAGGGTTCAAAATCGTCCCTGCTTTACGAGGTACATGGCAAGAATGTCCTGTACGGAGACTCCACCAGTGAGGAGGCTAACAGTAAACCCTCTTCAGAAAGGAGACTGACTCTCCAGGGCTACTGAGGTGTGTAAAATGTCATATAATCCTCACGATATTGAGAGTAAATGGCAACGAATATGGTCATTAGAAGGAGTATTCGAAGTAGAAGTAGATCATTCCAAGCCCAAATTCTACTGTCTTGAGATGTTCCCTTATCCATCTGGAAATATGCATATGGGTCATGTCAGGAATTACTCGATTGGAGATGCAATGGCACGATTTCAAAGAATGAGGGGAAAGAATGTTTTGTATCCAATGGGATACGACTCATTTGGGATGCCCGCCGAGAATGCGGCGAAAAAAGAATCTGGGCACCCTCACACAGTAACCGAGAGAAATATTGCGATGATTAGGGCCGATCAAGAACGTATGGGATATTCTTACGACTGGCGTAGGATGTTTGCTACATCCACGCCTGAGTATTATCACTGGAATCAGCAGTTGTTTCTAAAATTCCACGAAGCAGGGCTTGTTGAGAGGAGATTCGCACCTGTTAACTGGTGTAACGACTGTGACACGGTACTTGCTAACGAGCAAGTGAAAAATAATCGATGTTGGAGATGCGGGCTAGAGGTCGTACAAAAGGACATGGCTCAATGGTTTTTGAAAATGACTGAGTATGCAGATGAGCTACTGAATGAGTTGGAGGATATAGAATTCCCAGAAAACGTCAAGACAATGCAAAGGAATTGGATAGGAAGATCCCAAGGAGCTCATATCAATTTCAAAGTAGTAGGCTCAGAGTCATCTATTGGAGCCTTCACTACTCGCCCAGACACTATTTTTGGAGTGACTTTTCTAACACTATCTCCTGAACACCCTCTGTGCAAAGAATTAGTCTCTGGTACGGATTATCATGATGATTGGGAGAAACTAAGGAACGATTGTGCGAGGATGACCGAGTTTGAGAGAATCAATATGCTCAAGGAGAAGAAAGGAGTTCCACTGGGGCGCTTTGCCATCAATCCACTAAGTGGAGAAGAGGTTCCGATATATGCTGGAAACTTCGTAGTTGCCAGCTATGGGACCGGTGCCGTAATGGCAGTACCAGGACACGATCAAAGGGACTATGATTTCGCCAAGAAATACGGACTTCCAATTCGGCCAGTACTATCCAAGACAAGAGAGGCTGAAGCGATTGAGGAGAATCCAGTATTCGATGGTTTGGGATGGATGGCTAACTCTAACATGGGATCATTCGATGGCCTATACGGAAATGAAGCTAAGGAAGCAGTAATATCCGCTCTAGAGGCTGATGGAACCGGTTATGGAACAGTACAGTACAGACTGAAGGACTGGCTGCTGAGTCGTCAGAGATTCTGGGGAACCCCAATCCCCATGATTCATTGCGATGATTGCGGGGTTGTCCCGGTCAACTATAGTGACCTACCAGTCAAACTTCCCCTCGATATTAAATTCAGTTGGGAAAACAGTGGTAATCCATTGGAGAACAATGAAGTATTCCTAAATGTAAAATGTCCTAAATGTGGAGGTAAAGCGAGGCGTGAGACTGATACAATGGATACTTTCTTTGACTCATCGTGGTATTTCTTGAGATTTGCAGATTCTAGTAATAGTTCCGCACCCTTCGATTCGGACAAAGCGAATTATTGGTTAGATGGGGGAGTAGATCTCTACATCGGAGGAATCGAGCATGCAGTGATGCATCTCTTGTATGCCCGGTTCTTTACTAAGGCAACACGGGATTTAGGAATGAACTCGGTAGGTGAGCCATTCGGACGTCTGGTATGTCAGGGCATGTTGAATGCACCCGCTCCTTTCTGTGTAGATTGTAATTCGGAGTACCATATCGAAAATTTTGGAGGAGACTGTCCCAATTGTGGTGCAGAGCTGACGACTCGATCTGTCAAAATGGGAAAATCCCTTGGTAATACTGTCAGTCCAGGAGAGATGGTAACTAAGTTTGGAGCTGACACAGTAAGGCTCTTCATCCTCTTCGGGGCAAATCCAGAGGCTGGAATGGACTGGTCAGATACTGCATTAGAGTCTAGTTCACGACAGATGAATCAAATTTTCGAGGCATTCAAATCATTGGAGAGTGCATCACTCAACCCAAAGGACATTGACTCTTGGCTACTAGCAAGAGCACTTGATAATCAAACTAGGTGGATTGATGCGATGGAAGGTGTTAGTCTAAGGGAAGGAGTAATGATTAGTCATTATGAAATGCTATCAGACTGGCAATGGTATAGGAGAAGAGGCGGATTAGATAGGGAGACAATTGAAAGATTCCTATGTATCTGGTCAGAGATGTTAGCCCCCGCTACTCCTCATATTGCCGAGGAATTCTGGTCTTCTCTAGGGGGAACAGGTCTTCTCGCTAGTAACACATTGTCAGGTCTTTCAGATCTTTCAGATTCAGACTGGTCACTGGTACTGGCTCGTGAAGACTATCTAAGAGAGTTTATTGATACTGCAAGAAATCTCAGAACTCTAGCAGAAAAACACTCTGAATCGCCACTATCCAGAATGGTGGTCCAAGTAGCTAGTAAATGGAAATCAGAACTTGCCAGCAATGCCATTAATCTGGCTTCTACAGATTTTGATTTCAAAAGTCAGGGCCACGAGTATATACGAAACCTTCCAATATTCGAGAATGAAACCATGCGAGGAGAAATATTTCAGTTGTGGACGACTCTAACAACAGGCTCCAAAAAGAAGAGAGGTAGGATACACACTTGGTCAAAATCTCAGAAAATCCTCTTGCTAAATTACCTGGATGAAGTGGAAATAATTAATCAGAATTCTGAATTCCTAGCCATGGCATTGGATATAGAATCGATTACATCATATTTCGTTGGAGAAGGTGATGATGTTGCCGGTAAGGCCAGAGTTGCCTTCCCTCTAGAGCCCGGTATCGCCTTCGTCTGACGCTACAAGACCACTGATTAATCACGCGGTGGGTTCATGGGGCTAACTGCTCTCGGAGTTTCGTTGAGCGAAGAAAAAAGAGAAAGAAAGAGTCGTGGCCGACGCAGGCCCAAGAATCGCTTCGAGGGAAGACGAAGCAACAATCCTGCCAAGAGAGACGATCAATCTGAGTCCATCGAGAGGGCCTTGGCTAGATTTTCAGCAGTCCCAAAGCCAATGGGCTTTCCTTCCGAGATAGACCCTCCTCCCAGAACAATAGACGTGAATTGGGAACTCAATGCAGTTTCCAAAAACACTCAGAAAAAGGCAGGAGAGATTGTTATGAGGAGAGGAGAATTCGGATTCCTGCCACAAGAGAGAGTAGATGAGATCGCATCACAGTTAGCGGGATTATCCATATCTCTAGAACAGGCTCTATCCCTTCGGAATGCCCTGAACCAAGAGAAGAGTGTTTACTCACATCACAAACTAATGCGCAGATCTAATGAGCTTAGTCGTAGGTATGACTCTGGCGAAGATGTAATATCACTTTCGAAGAGATTTGATGCACCTCCTGTAAATACCTTCAGAGCTATTTTGACAGGTAGGGGATGGGGCAAGAACAGAATAAAGGAGTTCCTGAAGCATCCGTCAAAGATGAAAGACAGAGATAGGGAACAGTTCGAACTAGCAGAATCCATGGATAGAGTAAGCTCTGTTAATCAGGATGAGACCCACAAAGCATCAATGGTCTTCGAAGACGTTCTCTACTTGTTCTTCGACTCCATTGGCGTTAGGTACAGGACGCAAGAGGACCTAATGGCAGAACAGAAAAAATCAGAAGGAAGAGCAGTGATTACCCCAGATTTATTGATGATTGATGATGTAAGAATAAATGGAGTCCCATGCGCGTGGATAGATGCCAAACATTTCTTTGGAGCGGATCTGAAGTTTCCTCGAAAGAAAACGCAGAAGCAAGTCGATCGCTATGTCGCAGAATATGGCCATGGGGCTATTGTGTATAGGCATGGATTTTGTGACGGTCTAGTCATCAATGGAGCTGAGCAGTTGGATGCAAGTCCACTAGACTTGACACTTTTAGATAAGTTCCATGAAGAATCAAATTCCTAGATATCTCCAATTCTCGTAAGAATATTTTCCAATCCGTGATCATCTAGCAGACTTCTGACTTGATCCACTCCTTCTAGTCCTGATTCGAGACTATTGGGCACAATAGCCACACTAGTTCCCAGCATGCAAAGAAGTGCAACACCGCTATGATTCATTCCCCCCTCCATCATAGCGTCCTCACACTTTCTTAGTACCTCAGAACGAGACTTTTCACTGGAAAGCCCACTCTCCACAGAGAATTTTCTAGAATTTACAAGAATATCGCTCCATATTGACTCATTCCACTTTTTATGAGTCAGGTCTTCAAGATTCTTACTCCCAGCAGCTGAGATTAATCCCCTCCACTCTGGATTATCGATATACGATGAGGTATGCTTGCCCCCCTCCCTGTTCCAAGCCAATATTATTTCTGCCTTAGCAGTCCAACCCTCTGATTTCCCAGGGCCATTTTCTAGGAGATGGCCACTAAATGGAGAACCAGGAATTTTCCTTATCTCTACCCCTCCGGCCGATAAAGCGGTCACATCTCCCAAACCACTGGATCTTTTACGATCTACTAGATGAGCAACCATTAGAGAACGCCTGTGTCCCTCTTCGTAAGGTATCCCAATCGCCCGCTGAATTGAATTACAGAAGGAAACCGAACCCGCGGCAGACATTCCAAAACCCTGACCAGTCGGTAAACCCAATTTTACAGTAGCTTCCCAGTCATACTCCATAACCTCAGGAACTCCATCAGAGAGCAAACTCAATGCATCCTTATACAATCTAGAATCACCGATATAGTCAGTGAAGAAGACATCAAGATCACCATTTCCCTCTCTTCCTCTACAAATAATCTCTACACCATCTTCCAGACATATTCCAACACCCCTGCTACCTTGATTAACAGGATCTGAAGCACTATCTTCAATGGTGAACATAAGAGTGACGTGTCCGCCACAATAACCTCGCCCAAGCAACTCCGGCACGAATGTTCCGTATGCTATAGGGAAATAATATATCCCGCTCAGAGAACAGCCTTGAGATCGTCGTTGATACCGCCAAACCTTCCAGTAAGCTCCGCAATAGCCATTTCAAAGGCAACCTTGGGATTCATCGATCCATCAGTCTCGAAGGATAGTATGAACTCATTGGGTACGTCTTCCAAAACTACGGCCTCCTTGAACTCTCTTGACTCTTCGGTTCCAGAGCCAACGTGATTCAAGTCTTTTCTTAGCAGATCAACCTTATCGACATCTTCCAGTCTACCATCCTTGTTGAAATCTCCTGCTTTGATGTTAAGTCCTAAGTCCCAGAGAATCTTTGCCCTGGACTTCGTATTAATAACTCCAATCTGTCTTGGATTGAAGTTAACACCGCAAACAGGTGACCACTTCACATGGTCCCTACCTCTTCCCATAATTGCAGTGGCTGAAAACTCAATAATCTGCCCTTGGAATAGCTTAGTTATTGGTATAGATTGATACTTCTCGGGAATGAAACCCTCCTCCTCTCCTAGGAAATTAAGGTCACCAGCCGTTACCCATGTTCCTTCTTGAGAACCCTTCTTCTGACAGTAGTAAAGCATCGTACACAGGGCACATCCCCTGTCATCTTCTACCATTTCTGCACAGTTTGGGCACTCATCCTGAAAGTAGTACTGTTGATGGTTTGTAGGGATGGGAATCATTGCAAGTCTCTGTGCGATGACCTCATCTGGAAGTGGTCCGTCCGTCTCCCATACTTCTCCATCCTCCTCCTCAGTCTTCTTGATGAAACTCACAGTCTCGATAGCCATTTTTGGAGTATCTGACATCAAAGTCCTTCTTATCGAGTTAACAAAAGCTCGATCTGTTTCCTTCAAAAGAATCTTGATTTTCTCATCGTCCTCATAGAGAATTTCTGCATTAACCATATTTTCACACCTCAAACACGCCTTCCACGGCGTCCTCCCTTAGATTTTGTACCATCGGTTGGTATGGGAGTGACATCTTCTATTCTGGTAACCTGCATTCCAGCCCTAGTTAATGCTCTGATAGCAGAGGTAGCACCAGGAGCGCTGTGAGATTTATTCCCCCCAGCTCCTCTGTACTTTACGATAACCTGATTGAAATCTTTCTCCGCAAGCATTTCAGCCATTCTTTCAGCTGCTCTCATGGACGCGAATGAGCTAGATTTCTCAGAACCGCCCTTGGATACCATACCTCCTGATACCTTACATATGGTCTCGGAACCAGTGAGATCAGTAGCAGTCATCAACACATTGTTATGTGTGGTAAAGATATGCAGGATAGCCTTGTGGGACATCAATTATCACCTTCTGGAATAGTGTCCTGTACAGTAGGGGCCGTCGCCTCTCCAGCTTTGATATCTTCAACGAAGGTATCTGCAACCTTCACTGGTCCGCCGACAGTGTCCGCTTCTTCCTCGGATGTGTCTATAGTAGCCCTGATCTTTTCTAACTCCTGTCTAAAAGGATGATCGGGATTCTCATACTTGGAACCTGAAGTGTACCTGAGCATCTCTTCCTCTTCTCTGAGAACGTGATATCCGGGTACTGTCATCTTCTGATTTCCAATTGAAATATGTCCGTGGACTATCAGATTTCTAGCTGCCCTCATCGATGGTGCTAGCCCTTTGTAGTAGACTTGTGACTGAAGCCTTCTAGCCAGCATCAGCTCTACATCAATCTGCAGAACGCTATCTAAAATCGAACCCTCGGAAAGAAGACCCTTTCTAGTCAAGGAAGCGAGTAAGTCATCCTTCTCTCGGGCGTAGTGACCTTCGGATGTGTCTACTCTACCGATTAGTTTCATAGCTTGATTTCGATGTCTTCTGAGGGCGGATTTCTCTCTCCAAATCTCCCTCATTCCTCCAATTTTCTTGAGGCCATACTTGGCTTTCAGAGCGTGCTCTTCCTCTATTCTTGCTTGTTTCCATGGATGAGTAGGTGTCTGAGTCTTAGGTCTTGCAAATTTTGGATCGCCCATCTAATCACCTCACTTCTTCCTCTGGACACCAAGGGCGGAGCCCTTTCTTCCATTACTTCTAAGTCGCTGTCCTCTAACCTTGTGACCACTTCTATGCCTCATGCCTCGATAAGTCTTGATACCAGCCATCCTTGCAACATCATCATCCCTAGTCATCTTCACTTCTAGAGCTACAATATGAGCATCTTCATTAGTTTCTAGATCTCGTTGCCTGTTCATTAGCCACCAAGGCATCTCGGTAGCGTAAGTTCCAATAGAATCTCTGAGTTTGTCCTGCTCTTCATCACTGAGATGTCCTCCTAGCTTGCTTCCATCTACTCCAGAGAGTCTGCAAATCATCTCTGCAGTCCTCATACCTATCCCCTTGATAGAGCATAGTCCGACGGATATCTTACGCAGACCGTCAACGTCTGTATCTGCAATTCTGATGATGTATGAGAAGTCGTCTCCTAGCTGTGTCTCATCTGTTCCTGTCATGTACGGTCCTCCCGCGTTCACCGGTCACCCAGTGGCTGTTAAGCATCCGGGCGACCAACCATCCCTATTTGAATCGATTGGAAGGCCCGAAGGGACTATTCTTCCATGCAAACAACATACATGGTGTAGTCTCCCGTATCTCTCGATAGTTCAATATCCACCATGAATGATCTCGCACCTTCAATCTCTCTCATAGCCTTGTGAAGACGTCTCTGTAGCTTCGGATGGATTTCCGGATCTAGTGAGCATCTCAAAGTTACACTGCCTATTTCTAACCTGGCGAGCGATGATGCGGTCTGTGAGATCGTATGCACTTCAGGAGGAGAAAGCTTGTGTTGTACAACACGACCACTGGAAATTATGAAGCCATTCACTTCCTGATCGTCATTTAGTGGGTCCGTATGAATAAGCAGGGGCCTCCTTCCCTCGGTTCTAATCCATGAAAATCCACTTCCATCCGGTATCGCCTTTGAAATCCATTCATCCTGCAAACCACTCTCCAGAACCACTGGATCGACTATCGTTATCCAGGAATCAAATGGAGGAGGCTCACTAAGACTGACTCTTGAAACACTTGTGCTTTCTCCTTCAATCGATGACATTATTCTCTTAGTCCCCATCCTGATACATCTTCTGGAGTTGTCAGATGATAGCGATCCAACCCACATCGAAAGCCTATCCACTCTCCCCCCTCCTCTGCTCATCCACTCCCAAGTTCTTCCACATCCTGGGAATATCTTTTCCACAATCTCATCTATCATGGATCGTTGTTCTTCATCTAGCCTTGGAGAAAGGTCGAGGAGTATACACGGGCCACCCGGCCCCAACTCCAGATACTTCTTCCATGATGATAGTAAGGGCTCAATACTGGGCCTCATCTCATCAATATGATGATTCTGAGCATCTTTGGGTCTGGCAGGATCTAAATGTAGCATTGCAACAGGAGGATGGGCTCTTGTTCCTGCCTCTCTCAGACTCGACCAGAACTCAGCCATCACTCCTTCTGAATCTGTACTGTCTCCGATAATTACTCTGTCCATGGTTCTCTGAATATCGTCTTTCTCTGCGACAGCAAACATATTCGCAGCACAAAGAACCGCTGCATTTCCATCTATCTCGACCCCAAGAGAAGGTCTTTTCAGGATATTTGAGTAAGCAATGAGTTGTATGCCTGATCCGGCAGCCGCATCTAGGATAATCCCGGGCCCCAATGAATGAGGATCTATTTGTCCTGCGCGTGCAAGAGCTACGCCCCAAGGAGTAGATAGCCTACGCATTTGCTCGCTCATGTGAAATGATGGCTCACCCTTCCTCGCGGATTTAGCAGCCGCCCTCTTACCCGCCTCCTTGGTCACCGAAGCGGAGGGTCTTACGGATACATGTGAACTATCTTCTGGCATGGTTCGTCCCCGATATTCTACCCTGAAAGCGGTGCCCTTTCTAGATTGACCTCAAATCTCAACCAAACGTCCTGAAGCTCGTGACCATCGCTATTGCCATAGCCTATTGGCGGAGGAAGCAGAGTGATATGACTAGTGCCACTCTGCACTCCGGGTATTAGTCCCCTGTCATCATCAATATCTAGCCCTATTGTAGACCATCCGAAGCCCTCAATTGACATCCACGGATCACCTGCATTCTCAGTCCATGTCCCACTATCCAGCTCCTCTCCCGTGTCTGCGTTCCAAACTGTATACTCGACCTCTACCCTATCTCCCTCTTCGATATGTATAGTCCTAGCTTCAGCTCCTTGGAAAATGGTAACATCCAATCTCACCTCAGCAGAAATTAGAGAAACATGAGAAGCGATGACTGTTATCTCTCCTTCAGATACATCTTCAGTTAGTAAAACCTCCAGAATTACAGAATCCCCACTTGGCATCTCATTGATTAGATATTGCGTATCTTCCGTCTCCGAGAAAAGAACATCAGCACCAGCAATTTCCAGTAGTAAATCTAGAGTCTGATTCCCCCTGTTGTAAACTACAATAGAGGACGTATCGCCCTGTCCCTGATGCTCCCAATCGCATCTTAATTCTCCCGGATATAGGAATAAATCATCCTGAGAAGATAAGTTCTCAGGCCATGTCCAATCGCCCTCCCGAGAATCGCATGTATCGAATAACATATCTACCTCCCACGCCCATCTTCCATCCATCTCAATCATTGACTCATCGACAGATTCGAACGACTCTTCTAAGTTATTCAAAAATTTATGAGCATCCAGACCAATCCATATCGATGAAAGAAGAATCACGATTATAGTTGAAATTGAAAGTAGAATTGAGATCCTCGGAACTACCATTTCATTGATGCCCAGGGGGACTGGTGGATGCTCAACTTCATCGGGAGTATCCGATATCCAAGACCTCGTCACGAATCTTTTGCCGAGCCCGACCATCATCAACGTTGGCCCAGTTTGATCTCGTTTACTCTGATTATCTCACTCTCAGCTATTCACCATTGACTCTTCGTTTCTGAGTCCAAGCCATGAGACAACTCCAAGCTCAAGTGCGACTACTGAAAGCCCAATTAGGAGTATCTGAGGCTGGAAAATTACCCCTCCATAGAAAACTATTGAGAATAAAATTGCAGCAAAAAGATCTACAAGGCCCCAAGCCCTCATTGATTTCCTCAATTGAAGAATACCTGTAACCCATACAGTTGTTGATAGTATTATCAAGAAAATCGGAATTAACATAGATAAACCGCTGATGAGTAATCCTAAGATTAGTAGTACATGGGAATTTACAGCTAGCATCATCGACCAACGTTCCCCCTTCATTGGAATAGTACAGATCAGTAATATCACCAGAGCCATTCCGAGAATACTGTACAGATCTCCCACTATCCCAGTAAATCCTTCGAACCAACTCTCAATCGAAACTATGGCCAGTGCGATTGCTAAAATTCCCATTCCTACCGCGTTAGATTGATTTCTAGCCCATCCTTTTCTGAGTGTTGTAATTATCACTACGATGGTTGCAAAACCAACTGATAGGATTGCTACTGAGATTCCTCTGAAACCCAGAGAGAAACCACTCTCCGCCTCTCTCCCCTTCGAAGTTCTCAAGTTACTAATCCAGAAACTTATCACAACCAAGCTAACCAAGCAAATCTCTAGGGCCATGAGAGGCCCTTTCCATTCTACTGCATCCCCCGAGAATGGATCAATGCTTAGAGGCCATGGCATAGACTCATACAATATTGCACCAAGAATCCTATCTGCCAGAAGTGGATAGATTATCCAATCAATAGCTATTGGAATTCTATCTAACATGTTATCCTGCTGATATAGGGAAATCAAAGATAGCTCTGCGACCAGAATCACTAGCACGCCCATGCTGGTTAGATTTTCATTGCTAGCTCCCGGTCCAAGCAAGGAGAAAATATGTATGATCACAAGTCCTGATATCGCCAATGCAATTGGCATCTCAATACCGAGAATATGCGGTAGATCAAGCTCTAATTGCCTCGTACGGAATCTCGCGACAGCGATTAGTAAAGTAACAAATGCTCCAACCACAAGGAGTAGTATAGGATCGGGTCCAGAAGTGAAGCCTATTACTAGACTAGTCGCAAAGACCAGAGCCATCACCGCGATTACTATTACGGGACGATGACTAACATCGGAGATATAGAGCTCCTCGACATCATCTGTTTGAGACTTCTCTCGACTCTTCTTCCTTGAAGAAAGCATCTCTGCTTCTCTGGCATCATATGTTCGTAATTTCCCTTCTTCGAGACTCTTCGATTTCTTCTCCAAAGCCAGAGCTCTCCTCGAACTCATTTTTGTCACTGTCTGGAGCTCTCTGCGTAACTCCCCTCTTGCCACCAGCCATATCGTAGCTATCATGAATATGCCAACTGACAAAGACAAGGAAAGTGGGCCTCCCTGTGCATAAGCTACTGCTATACATATCGACATCAGCCATAAAGACGATATTGCTGGTTTGAGTAAATTCTCAATCTCACCAGCCTTGGGAAGATAAACCGCGAGTAAAACCGTCGTGCTTGTTATGGCTATCAAAGATGGCTCTAGAACTGGTAGGAAAGATAGATCTTCCAGAGTCATCGTGATGTTCCTATCCGGAATTAGAAGGAGAAGCGGGACTCCCATTACTCCCATCGAAGTCGTGTAGAAGCCTTCGGCCTCCCTTTTAGATAGAAGGATGGAAACCAGTATCAAACAGATCAATAGAGATAGATACTCTCCCATTCCATGTCTCCACTGAATAATTAGGCCAGCGAGCAGGATAATTCCGACCATTAGACGCATTTCACCAACTCTGACACCTCTCAGATGCGCCAACAAGTGCAGTCCCCACAATAGTCCTGAAACTAACAGTAGAGTGGGCGAAGTGAAGGCTCCAAATTGAGCCATAAATAAGATTGAAATCATTGGTAGCCATAGACCCAGGCTCCATAGTTGAAGGGCCCCCGAATCTCTTATTGAAGCTGAAATCTCAGAAATTCCCAAAAATTTAGAGGCCAGATTGACATCCGTCTTCCCCATCTTCTCATTCACTACTGCTATCATTACTGAGCATACAATAAGATATCCAGTGAGTGGATATGAATCAACATGAATTATGCTCCCAGGGTCATCAAAATTATTTGACATCAATAGGGTCCTCAATGTCTCCTGTACTAACTGCTCTAGTATGATCCATAACCATGGCAGAAGAACAGTCACTCCGGCTAAGGAGGGGGACTTTCTCTTAATGGCAAGTACGCCACTGCCGATGTGAAGAAGTGATAGCATAGTCAGAAGAAGGACGCCACCGTCGCCTCCTGCATCATTGGATTCTGAGGGTATTAGAATCACTAGCAGGGTAAGTACCGCAACAGTCCCCATCCATAGCACCCGGTCCGAAACACTGTTCTGGTCCCTTAGTATCACGAATGCAACGGTCGCTGAACCAAATACTGTGAATATTGAATACTCTGAGAAACCGATTGATGATGAGAACTCATGGCCAAATATAAGGCCCATCAACAGAATAATTGCCATCAACATTAGGGGCACTGAAACCCTCTTCCAAGAAACTCCCCTAACAACAAGGTATGAACCTGAAAACGCTCCACATAGAACGGTTACCATTCCTAAGGCATACCCGACATCTCCTCTATTCGCAGCAACAGCCAGAAGCGCACCCAATAGCCCAAGTGAGACTGAAACTCCCCATAGTCCGGGTTTCCCAAGCCCCAGTATCTTCATGCCCTTAGAGAACCAATTCTCCTCTCTAGCGAAACGAGTTGCCATGCCGGCGTTCAAACCTGTTATTCCCATCATGAGGATAAACAGTAGTAAGGGCCTATCCAAAGCCAGAACCTTCAACTCTCCAATTTCAAATCCACCAGTGATGGCATGCATCCCTATCCATAAGTTCGAGGACGCGATACCAAGAGCCGCGAGGTTCCCAGACTTCCGGTGACCTGCTAGAACATGCATCAGGACAGTAGAAATCAGAATCATAATGGCAACACCCTCTTGCCCATACAATGAGCCCGCAGTAGACCCAACAGCAAGAAGAACCAGAGTCGACTGAGCAGCTATGGCATCGTGGTCGTACCTGTATGAAAGCACTATATTCAGTCCTACAGTAATCAGTAAGAGTGCTCCCAACCCCTCTACGTCAATGATCCCCCATCTCTGTAACTCAATTGATAACCCATACAGAACCTTCATGGAGATAATTACCCAAGTAACTCCAAGAATCCTCAAATGCTCGTCTTTTGACCATCTCTCTCCAAGGAAGAATCCAATTGAGGAAAGTATTACCAGAGAAACCGTAGCAACTAGAGGCTCAAACACGAAACCAATCTGGAAACCTATGGCACTATACACCAAGATCATAGAACCCATTAAGATCCAATTAATTCGCCTCTCTCCCTCTGTTGCAATTTCAGTAACTATATCCTTCTCAGGGGCTGTTTTCACAGTACCGTCACTCTCTACGCTTCCAACTGCTTTGTCTTTAACGAACGGATCAAATACATCTCCAATAGCATCATCAACATCTTTACAATCATCTTCAGTCTCTTTCACTTCGATGAACTTTGAATCATCAACTATGTCTCCCAAATCTAACTTATCACTGATTCTAAAGGCTCTCTCACGGATGATATCATCGTCCGAGGCGCCATCCACCATCGACCCGCGTAGAGCATGTGAGCGATAATCGCATCCCCGATATGAGAATATTCAACCGGGTTACCAACCAAGCCACTACTTCCGCAACCCTTGAAGCCAGATGTCCTAGTCGAAGAGCATGGAGGACCGAGCTTTATCGGACTCCAGCAAGGCTCCACTAACTACATTGGCGGACCACGGATTGAATCCCAGTGGCAGGGTGCATTGGAACCTTGGTTGGGAGAAGTTGCATGAACTAGCTGTTTCAAGGAAGGAGGCAAAGCTCACTTCACACGGAGTACTACTTGCAACAACTGGAGAGAGGACCGGGAGGTCGCCCAATGATCGTTTCATTGTCGAGGAATCCGGCTTAGCTGACGAGGTATGGTGGGGGGACGTCAACAGGCCAATATCTGCTGATAAATTTGAGAGACTTCTCGATAAGACCAGGAAGCACCTAGACAGGAATGAAGATTTATTCGTCAAAGACGCTTTCTGTGGAGCGGACACAAGACACAGGATGCCTGTCAGACTAGTCACTGAGAACGCGTGGCATGCGGCTTTCATGCACAACATGTTCGTGAGAGCTTCCGAAGATGAACTCGAAAGGCATGCTCCCGAATACACTATTCTCCATGCCCCATCTCTGAAAGCCAATCCAATCAAGGATGGGACTAATTCCGGTGTCTTTGTAATTCTAGCTCTTGATAGGGGACTAGTAATTATTGGGGGTACCCAATATGCAGGTGAGATAAAGAAGGCTATATTCACTATTATGAACCATATATTACCGGAAAAAGGACTACTTCCGATGCACTGCTCAGCAAATACTGATGGTCATAACTCTGCCCTATTCTTCGGACTCTCAGGAACTGGCAAGACCACGCTATCTGCTGATCCGGATAGGGCATTGGTTGGTGACGATGAACATGGGTGGTCAGAAGACGGAGTTTTCAATTTTGAAGGAGGATGCTATGCCAAGCTGATCAATCTCTCCAAGAAGGACGAGCCCGCAATCTTCGCAACTACTAGAATGAAGGGTACCATATTGGAGAACGTTGTACTGAATGCCGACGGAACTCCAGATTTCACTAACGACTCTCTCACTCAGAACACCAGGGGGTCATACTCGATAGAGGCCATAGAAAACAGGACACTCGATTCCATGGCGGGCAATCCGAATAATGTAGTCTTCCTAACCTGTGATGCCTTTGGGGTTCTCCCGCCCCTCTCCAGACTCACACCCGAGCAGGCCGCGTATCACTTCATCTCAGGATATACTGCCAAAGTAGCCGGAACAGAGATTGGCATTACTGAGCCTCAGGCAACCTTCTCGACATGCTTCGGAGCGCCTTTCATGCCAAGGCACCCCTCGATATATGCAGACCTACTATCGAAGAAGATCAGAGAGAATGATGCAAAGTGCTGGCTCATCAATACTGGATGGGTAGCAGGGGGCTATGGAGATAGTAGCAGGATCAAAATAAAGTGGACTAGGGCATTGCTTAACGCCGCACTGAGTGGTGATTTAGATGACGTTGTTTTCGTCAAGGATCAGAGGTTCGGTTTCTCTGTACCAACAACCTGCGAGGGAGTTCCAGATAGCATACTCCAACCTCGCCAGACATGGAATGACAAGAAGAAGTTTGACAATGTGGCCGATCTCTTAGCTCGTATGTTCATAGAAAATTTTGAGCAGTACAAGGATGGGTGTAGCGATGAGGTTATGTCCTCTTCACCGATCGTCCTCGGATAGATTCACTGCAAGCCAATCTAAGAGATTAGCAACATCCATCTTCCCTATCTGGTGCTCCAATAAATTCCACCCTGTCAACATTCTCTACGTTTCTTATCTGAGCCATCATCCTCTTGATTGAACCTGCTTTACCTTTGACTTGCATGGTATCGACACAACAGTGGCTATCAGGCAGGCTAGTATGATTATACGATGAAACGTTAACATCTCCAGAATGTCTAATCTCTGATAGCTTATTCTCAACATCATGCTGGAAGTATACTACTGCAGTACCCTCAATCTCAAGCTCCTCTTGCATATTCTCTAGATCACCACGCATGATTCCATCAGCGAAGTGGATACTGGCATCTCTCAGGAACATACTCCTATTTTTGTAACCAGTCTTCTCAACAAGATTGCTGAGCCTCTCTGCAAAATCAGTATCAGTACTGAAAGAAACAATCCTACTCATGGATTTTCGACTAAATCAGTACTAATAATAATTTCGTTCAATCTAATTATTAACATGTATTAAATATATATTAGTGGGCGGCTGACTATGAACAGTGTAGCCTACAGGTCTGTACTTTTGAGTTTGCTAATGATTACGTCTGCCCTAGCAGGATGTCTAGGAGATACAGGAGATGATGCCGATGTTGTGGACCCTGTAGTAGTGGATCCAATTACTTCATTTGGTACTGTAATGGTCTCCACTTACCACGTTGGTGAGCTAGTGAAGGCTGTGGCAGGAGACCATGTAGAATTGGAATACATGAGCCAAGACAACATTCCAGCTCACGATTACGAGCCATCAGCGGCCGATCTGATTAGGCTGCAAGAAGCGGATGTATTCTTCTACCATGGTTTGAATCTTGAGCCGTGGGTAGAATCGACTTTGGAGTCCCTAGGTGCAGATGCTCCGCCTTCATTCATGACACACACTATGTTTGCTGGAGAAGAAACTCTCGACTACCAGTCACTACTGGTAGCGGACCTGTGCGAGTTGATGAGTGACGGGCCGTTCGTAAGCACCACTCTTGCAACTATGTCTGAGGACCATGACGAACATGACGAACATGACGACCATGACGACCATGACGAACATGACGACCATGACGACCATGACGACAATGATGGTGGTATGCAGACTGCGGCGGGCCATGGTGACCACTCAGATGATGATGATGACCATGACGACCATGATGACCATGATGACCATGACGACCATGAAGGACACGGCCACGCAACGGCTGAGAAGGTAATCCAGAATCCAGAGACATGCCCAGCTGATACGACTATCCAGGTATTCCACATGGAAGAGGGAGAGCATGTACTAGAGTTCGAGTCAGAGCATGGCGAGGAGTTCAACATGGCCGTTCTAAAGATGATGGGAGGGCACGCTCACCACCATCACGACCACGGCGATGACCATGACGACCACTCTGACGAGGAGGATGAC